>Ga0209755_10000678_pt1 | contig 59566 bp, 49 predicted proteins | sample TergutCo191P1_FD_187301 | JGI IMG/M metagenome (GOLD analysis project Ga0209755, IMG submission 187301) | Cornitermes sp. P1 segment gut microbial communities from Petit-Saut dam, French Guiana - Co191P1 (SPAdes) (version 2) | ecosystem: Host-associated > Arthropoda: Insects > Digestive system...
TAGATGAGGTTTTTGCAATATGAATAAAAAGCGTCTTTCTCTAATACTTGCAACGATAATTATTGTCATGGTGACAACAGGGTGCAGACAAGCCGATGCTTCACCTGCCGATGCTCCGCAAAGCCCGGTGTCCGGTAATGAACATGACACGCAATCTCCAACGCCTCCCCCTGAGCAAGAACCACAACACCCAGCTCCCGGCTCCGAAACTGAACAACCGGACGGTTTTGTAATTATTGGCGGGATAGAGTATAGTACGTCGCTGACCGAGCTAAGCCTGTCATATCTGGATTTACAAGATAATGACATTGCGTTTTTGCAGTATCTGACAAACTTGACCATGTTGCATTTAAGCGAGATTCAAGTAAGCGATATTTCATCTTTGTCAGCGCTTACGGAATTAGAAGTTCTGAGCCTTCGTACCATTCCTGTCAGCGACATATCTCCGTTATCAAGCCTCACGAATTTAAAAGAACTATATCTTAGCGCAAATCAAATCAGTGATATTTCGCCACTGTCAAACCTTACCGGTCTGAATGTATTGAGCATATCAAACAATCAGCTCAGCGACATATCACCACTATCATCGCTGGAAAACCTAACGAGACTGGAATTAATTTCCAATGGTATAAGCAATGTTTCACCGCTGTCGGCACTCACCTCTTTGACAAGCCTGTGTTTATGCTTCAACGAAATAAGCGATGTCTCGCCATTAGCCGGGCTGCCGCATCTAACACACTTGGTTATTTATGACAACGAAATCAGCGACATTTCCCCGTTGTCCGGTCTGTCTGAATTGGAGCAATTATATCTTGACGGAAATCAAGTTAGCGACCTTTCCCCACTGTCAGAACTCGCAAATTTGAGGGTTCTGAGCTTAGAACGCAACCCAATTAGCGACATTGCCGCACTGTCCGGTCTGATGAGTTTGGAATCGCTGCAGATTGATGAGCGCCAAATCATCGACTGGTCGCCTGTAGAGCATATTGAAAATGTTGTGGGCAGACCTCAAAGCCAAGTAGGTTAATTTGGTAAAAATATGAATCAATTCAGAAGAGACGTGAAAGCCGTAAATGATACGATAAGTACTTAAAGGCAAAAGATTTTTAAGCAATAAAGAAATCAACATGCTCATGCACAAGGAGGGTACCCATGATATGTAAACGTATAGTTTTTGCCTTTGTTGTCATAGTTTCCTTGATTATTTTGCCTGCATGTTCAAGCGAAACTGTTAGTGTGGTACCTCCGAATGCATTTGCTGATGCTGCCCGCGACAGTGTGAACGCATTAGATAATGAATTAGACTCGCAAAGTGTTAGTTTTGAAGCGCACGATACCGGGTCAACTAAAGAAGTCTCTGAGGTTGAGGGGACTACAAACTTTGATATCCCCACCATCTTTGAAGAAATTGACTTCAACAGTGCAACTTTGGGATTATGGTCTATAGACCCGGACGATGAAACTATTGACGGAGTTGGAGGATGGACAATTCCTCATGGCTACACATATTTTGACTTTTTCGATGATGGCGTGCCACTAAGGGTTCTTTTTTACAACAGTTTAAATCCCATAGGTGGAGCTGACTTCTCCATAGGTGCCGATACAAGAGTATCTGTAGAAATCAATGAAGAATGGCAACATGCATGGTTTTTCTCAACTCAACTTAGGCTTACACTGGTTGCTCCCGTCAACTATTGGTGTGTAAACACTTTTTCCGAAAGACACGCTTTGCTTGTCGTCGGTGACGATGTTGGAAGCAACTATCACGCCCGACTCGTATTTTTTGAAGAAGACGAACTCATAGTGCTTGCCCTAACCCCTGAAGATTCCCGCCCAGACTGGTACTTGGACATGGAATGAAGAAAATCAGTAGGAATAAGCGAGCTGTTAACTTAATCGGTGATTATTGGGTGTCAACAGACCTCAAGGTAACCACTGATTAAAGCCGAGGAGTGCGATTTAATCAGCGGTTACCAAGTATTGAGCATGGGGGGACTTATGAAATACAAAGTTTTGACCGGCATTCTAAGTGCTGCAATTGTTTTAAGTGCTTGTACTATGTTGCCGGGTGGAAGTACGAGTAGCCAGATAAATACTGAAAGCACTTTTGAAGAAAACCGCAAGGACTCTGCCGAAACAACAAGCGAAGATAGCGATTTAACGACGCCAGAAGAAGTCATATCTCCAGATTATGATACGAGTATCCGACCACAGGGTTCGCTTAGTGACTATATCCTTAGAGAGTCGCCGCTACCTACAGTGTATCTTGATGATCCAACCCTTAGCTTAATATATGAAAAATTTGGTGAAATAATAATTAACCATCTTGTTCTTTTTGACTTTTTTGGAGAAGGAGAATATTCAATAGTTATCTTCGGTTCATATCAAGAAGCTACAGAAGATTCTTTTGATGCTATGAAAAATGCGGCGGTATTTGCATTAATCAACGGAGAACCGCATCGAGTGGTACTTGGCTTCGGAGAAGTGATGCCGACAGCCGTTGTGCCAGTTACTTTTTGGGATGGCGAAGGCAGCGATTTTGATAATAGACCTGCACTGCTTTTAGTTGATAGAGATATTGTTGGAAATGACTGGGCGTCTTTGGTAATATTTGATGGAAACCATCTGCAAATACAGAGATTGCGCCCAGAGATTGAATAATCATTTTTATGAGTTGGGGGGACATCAGGCGGTACAGTTCCTGCCATATGGGCTGAAGGAATAGGAAAAGCCATACTTGTATATCAAGGATGATGACACGCTGTCAGCAGCGGCGTTGCCACTCCTACGCCTTGCAGGAATCACTGTCTAAACGCATAAATTTGTATGCTTATTTTTCATTGGTATCACTGGCTTTTCCGCCTATAATAAGCTATGCGGACTAATGCGGTTTGCAGAAACCAGCTATACCCTCTTTAGAAAAGAGGGTGCCGCCCACAGGCGGCGGGTGTTTTGATACATAAGGCTGAAAATTTCAATAATTGCCAAATAGCATGAGGGTAAGATTATGCGACCATATAACCGAAAGCTCAAACTCAGAGCACAGGAAATGCGGAAAAATGCGACAGAGCAAGAAAACAGGTTGTGGTATATGTTTCTGCGGAAGCATCCGATTAATTTCACAAGGCAGAAACCACTGGGAAACTACATAGTCGATTTCTACTGCCCGTCTAAGAAGTTGGTAATAGAAATAGATGGTAGTCAACACTTTACAGAAAAGCAGCTAGATTATGACAGAATGCGCACAGCATATTTGGAAAGCACAGGTTTGCGCGTATTGCGTTTTACAAATACAGAAATCAACACCTCATTTGACAGTGTGTGCCGTGCGATTCAGGTTGCGTTGGGGGTGTACGATGATTAAGCTCTGTGTATCAAAACACCCGCCCTTGCGAGGGCACCCTCTTTTCTAAAGAGGGTATAGCTGGGTTCAATAAACCGCAGGCAATGCAAAGTCGCTGTTGATTCTTTTCTAAAGAGGGTATAGGGCTAAGATTATGCAAGTTTTGACAGAAGCAACATTCCCGGTGTTAAAATGGGGAAACTAAAAATTGGCTCTTTTGTTGACATCGCTTGCGATATCCCATAAAATCAATTCGGGTGTGTCTTTCGGAAAACATCGGCTCATGAAACGATGTTGTTGGCATGTGCAGGCATATTGCGGCGGTGACGAATAGCCCTTACGAGAAAATCATGAGGAAGTAAGAATGAAGATAAATGGGCGGAAAAATATAATACTCCTGATTTTGCTGCTATCACTCATTGTGTTATACGGCTGCGGCAGCGTTGATAACGATGCAATTGAGACGCCAAATGCTGACGTTGCGGATAGTGCTGAAACGAATGATGATGCAACTGCGCTGCCAAATGCTGCTGTTGTGAATAGTACAGAGACGGATGATGATGAAACTAATCTACTTGACCATCATATGCAGACAGTTTCATCCACCGAAAATGAACCGCATCAGATTTTTTACGGAAAGTGGCAAGCAACAGACCGTATCTATATCTCGCCAATGCCTGTAAGGGGGCATATGCTTTCATACGAAGAAATGAAAGAAGACCTTGAAAACTTTTATGAAATAATCGAAGGCGAGACTATTCACTTTTCACGAGATTATATTATTGTTAACGATAATGAAGTATTTCATGATGTACAGTACTTCATTACACTTTACCCGGCTAACGACAATTTCAGCATTTGCCTAGCGCTTACACTGGCGGACATCGGGCTTGTTGAATCAGAAGCAAATTATTTTGCCCACGTTAGAATAGGAACCGCAGAACGGACAGCGTACATTTACGAGGGTTGGTTTTTTGTAAAGAATGTTGACACTATCATTATTGCCCGCGGAGAATTCTATGTTGAATATGAGCGAATAGCCTTTGATGAAAACCACAGAACACCTTACCATTGGGTGACTCCGGAAGAAAGACCTGAGGGCTTTGTTTTTCCATGGGAAAGCTCGTCCTGAAGTGCAAATGTCAAAAATGAACCATGAAGATTAGGTAATCAGTTGTTACTTAGGTAAAGTCACAGTATCAAATATTTTGCCGTTAAGTCGCAATATATGATTCAGCGGTTACTCAGAGATTAACCCCTATGAGCAAGCCATGAGGCAACAAGAATGAATATAAATGGGCGGAAAAATATAATACTTCTGCTTTTGCTGATATCAGTCTGGCAAATATAACCGCTAGCAACGCAACCCAATATAGGATGATCCTGTTGATAGCAAATAGGAGAGCACAGATAAAAAAAGCCCCAAAGGGCAGAAAGTGTGTTTTGCTGATGAAAAAACGAGTACCAAATGCGCTGAGTTCAGTAATAATTATGATTTCTTTGGCGGTTATCATGCTGCTTACCATTGCAGCATGTAGTTTGCCCGGCAACGAATCCACCTCTCCGGAATCAGAGCCAACGCATGATGAAACTGCCGGACAAGAAACAGCTCTGCAAGAAGAATCCGGCACAGTGACTAAAGAGGAATCCCGCGTAGCGCCGGAAGAGGAAGAGCACACAGCACCGGAAGATGAGACCCCCGTATTGCCTCAGATTACTGAGCCGGACAAACGCTTTAGTTACTTTATTAATAGAGATGGCATACATCGCAGGGCTTCCGTAACACTTGCTGAGACAAAAATAGCAAGCGATATCTATGCGAATTTATTGGTTTCAGGGGATTATTTGTATTTTACGGAAAATGACAGCATATACGAAATGAATGAATCAGGGGAGATAAGGAGGATTTTTAATCAAAACTTCTTCAATATCTTTGCCCATGACAACTTCTTGTTTTTCAATAACGCAAACGGTGTTTTCAGATTTGACTTAACTACCGACAGTTACGTTAATCTCTATAGTGGACAGTGCCGCGGCTTAGCGCTTACGAGTGATTATATATTCTTCACCAGACATGTTCACTTCGACCGGGACGACTACCACGAAGAGGATCCCACGCCGCCTCAAGGCGAGTTGTGGCGAATGGATTTAGACGGTGAAAACGCAATCTTTGTAGATAGCTTGGTGTCCTACCTTTCCGTGCATAGTGGCTATATATATTATCGAGATGATCGATATGATTTTGGCCTGTACAGATTAGACCCGACAACATTAGAAAAGACGCAAATCTATAGCGGCTATTCATTTATTGAATCGCCTTGTTTTGCTGAAAACAGCGCGTTTTTCGTCCATAATCGTCTTCTTGTGGAGCTTAATTTAGAAACCGGAGAAGCGTCTATACTTAACGACATGGGGGCTGTTTCGAGTCCGAGAATACTTGATGGATATATCTATTTTTTATTGTTCTCAGGCAATTTCGAGGGAAATAGATTGTGCAGGATAAGGCTCGCCGACAGAGAGTTTGAAGAGGTTGTAAGGCTCTAGTTTATATGATGGGGGCAGACCTGCTGTTGCAATGCTGTAAACATCTGAAAATGAAAGCGATGGCTAACCCAACTCTACAAGAACATACTCGCTGTATCCAAGGCTGCTTTCGCCTATGTCTATCATAAGCAAAGTATCGTTAAAAAAACCAAAGTGTACAAGTATTACATCGCCTGCTTCTGTTTCGAAGTCAAACGGATTATAAAAATCCGGGGATATGCGTGACTGCGCAATCAGTTCCATGCCCATATCTGAAGCGGCAGCAACTTGATTGCGCCAGGGCATATCCGGGTCTTGCTCACCTGTCAGGTAAAAGGTCTCTCTGCCGTCAAAGTGGAGCAAGCGCAATTGCACTATTTTAGTAGCATCGTAGATATGTCCGTGATTAATAAATTCGTAGATTTCGCCCAACTCATAGTCGCCCAACAGCCCTGAGATAATCTCATGTTGCTCTGCGGTTGGGTAAATGCTGTTAATGCGGTTTTCAGGCAAGACTGCGGTTCTGTCGTCAAACTGCCGCATAAAAAAGAGTTGTGCGCAAAAACACTCTCCCGCCATGTTTTCGTGCAAGCTTATAAACTGCCGCTCGCCGTTTTCGCCTATAAAACTCAATCCGCCTTGGGGTATTTGGTAAACTGAAAATGCAACATCTAAAACAAAGGCGTCGCCCGGAAGAAATTCGTCTATAGTAAACAGCGCTTCGCGGGTATAGAAATAATTGCGACGTCCCAAAAAGTCGTAATCAAGAGTGATAAACGTCAAATCACGCACGGGCGTATCAGTCCATATGATGATTCTTTGGTACCATTGTGCGTCGTAATCAGAGTATGAAAAACTGTGTATCGTGTTAAACCCGTCCAGAAAGCCATCTTCGTCTCCGGTGCTGATTTCAAAAGGCGGCGAACCTCTCATATTAAATACATCACGTGCATAGTTAATGCCGCAGTCGCATAGTTCCTCTTCAAGTGTGCGGCTTTCCGCTATCGCGGCGTCAGCGGCGGCATCTCGTTCGGTGACAGCTTGGGTTGACTCGGGTATATTGCCGGAGCTATCACTATCAACAGTTATTTCACTGTCGCTCGTCCCGGCTGCTTCGGACTGAATATAATCATCTGCATCTAAATGCTCTGACGTAGTGTTGACACAAGCCGACAAGAGCATTGCAATGACAAGCAATATTAGTGTTATTACGACAGTTTTCTTCACGTCCGCACCTTCTTTCCGCTCAATTATACCTCAAAAGCGGAGAAAAGCAACACGATAATTCACCAATAACACGACAAACGCACAAGTTTTCAATCCATGAATAGACTTGCTTTGATATAGGTAATGCACCTGGTCATTTGGGCGTTTATCGTGACTGTGAACGCGACCTGTATTGACGACGGGTGTACTTTGGGTGTATAATTAGGAATCTTCTTAAAGGAGAGGTATATAATGCAAGAGTCCAGACTGAGTGTTCGTGTTGACGAGGAAATAAAAAAATGCGCGGAGGATGTATTTAGAGATTTAGGTTTGACTATGAGCGCCGGAATTACCCTTTACTTGAAACAGGTTGCTCTTCAACGGGGCATCCCTTTTGCTCTGACGCAACTATCACAAAACCAATCGAGCGAGATAGATCAAAAAAAACGCACAGAGGAGCTGCGCGCTCAAATAGTTGTTGAGCTCAGGCAAAAAGATATACATTCGCGCGGTCTTCCGATAGCCCTGTATGACGATGAGAAAAAGGTTCCTTATATGCTCTATCCCGATGGGCGAAGGACTTATGAAAATGAGTGATATGCCGAAAATACTTGTTTTTGCGGGTCCGAATGGCTCCGGAAAGAGTACAATCACTTTTGCATATGACATTGACGGCGTCTATATCAATGCTGACGAGATTAAAAAAATCAAGGGTTGCTCCGATTTAGATGCCGCAAATGAAGCTGAGCGATTAAGAGAAGATTGTCTAAAGTCCCGCAGAAGCTTCACGTTTGAAACAGTGTTATCCACAAGGAGAAATATAGATTTTTTGATTCGGGCGAAATCCGCCGGGTTTTATATATCGTGCGTATTCGTCTTGACTTCCGATCCGGAAGTCAATGTTTTTCGTGTAAAAAGCAGAGTTCTTGACGGAGGGCATGATGTTCCCGATGATAAAATTCGCAGCAGATATTCAAAATCACTGGCAAACATTTCAGAGCTTGCAGCCTTATGCGACCAGTTGCGTATTTATGACAACACAAATGTTCCTCAGATAATTTATTATAAGGACGAGCAAGAAACATCTTTGTATGAAAATGCTTACTGGTCTTTCGAGCAAATTGAAAAGCTTCCGATCAATGCAGAACCTGACCGGCGATTATAAATATGGAATAATCGCAATAATATGTCAAATGATATTTGGTGTGACTTTACTTTAAGTATTGATAAATCCAAGCTAAACGCAAACCAAATTGAGCACATCGTTGCGGAGTATGAAAGTATAAAGGATCCTTGCTTTATAAGGTAACACATTGTGGAGGGGTGAAATGGAAAGATTCTGTTTAATTAGCCAAGATGCTAAGGTAGCTTTTTTCCTCTTACTTTCAGATGAGCTTATCGACTTCCTCGAAGATACAGAGCATTATTCTAAGACCAAAGAGTACTTGAACCTTTATTGGAAATGGTTTTCAGGCGAAAATGTGGCGGAAGATGATCTATACTTCTGCCTAGAAAATAATAATGAAACCGGTGTTGCGAATTTCATGTTTTCTGAGTCCGATGACAGCAAAATAGGTGTGTGGTCTTGCCTATGTGACGCATTTGGATACATTTCGCTGGTCGCTTACCAACAGGCATGTGCTCAAAATGTTCCACAGCCTTTAGAATGTGGCGAGTCAGAGGTGATTGCTGATTTTCTTGTGAATTTTGGAAAGCTTCACGAAATAAGTACTCTAGCAGACAATTTGTTGGATTATTTTGTTCTAAGGTTCCCCGCTACCGGCGATAATGTTGTAGATATTGATTTTGTCAGGCATTATCTTAAAAAATTGTCAGTAAGGTAACCGCTATAGGGGGAAAAGCTATGCAAAGTAAAGTTGATTATACATTCGGCAAGGTGTCGTTCTATGACTACTTTTGGCGTACCACAGTTGCTATTAAGTTATTTGGCAAAGAGTTAGATGCAGATATAATTATTGATTGTTATGAGGATGAGGATTTCTCACAACTTCAGAGAGACGCCTTTCTAAACTTTCAATCTGACAAGGCTCGCATAATTCAAGATGTCTGCATTGGGATTTTTGACTATTATTGTGGAGCGATAGTTACTGATTATAGAACTATGCTTGGAGAAGAAGCTGATTTGTGCGCCCCTGTCATCGACGATTGGAATGATATGGCAAGAGTTGTTAGTTTTAGAGAAATCATTATCAAACATGGGCAAAAGAATGGCTCTCGAACACTTGGATTCTTATTTGATTGCACATGGAGCGACAAAGGTGTCGGTGTCAAAATTGAAAACGAAACAGTAACAATGATTGGTTTTCAAGACATTGTTCTATAGTTATTCTCAAAGCAGTTTTTCTTCTATCAACCTCGTTTGATGTCTCTATATTTATAGGCATGGCGTTTGGGTTGTCTCCGAAGTTGAGCCAGAGACTAGCTGATACCGCAGTTAATAAACACCATAAGCAATACGATGAGGAATTGGAATGAACGCAAATAGTTATCAAAAGAATATTGGCAGAGAGAGAATATATAGTCGCGATTTTGAAGAACGAACTGACGTTATTCTTTGGGATGTTATAGACATTCAAAATGAGCAACTGCTCAAAATAACATTTATTAGCAAAAACTCCACGTATAATCAAGGACTCAGGCTTGCTGTTGACGTCGGAGATGGATTTCTTGAATGCAATGGGCATAGTTCAAAGAGCATGAGATTTTGGGAAGAAATCTCTCCGTCTGAGTTTATAGTCAAATGTTTATCACCGGAAGGCTTATTGAGCGTGTACAACATTTGGAATGAGCGAAGCGTAGGCCCCGGAAACAGCCAGATGTATTGTTCGGGCATGATTGCGCAGCAAGAGGGCGATAGAACTACATACTACTGTCACGATGTCGGCAAACGTGATATTAGTTTTGATAAAATCGTTTTTTCAATTGAGAAGCTATAAAATTTTGCCCCTGAGGCGACCTGAATCAGCACTTGCCTGCCTAAAGCGCGGCATTTTTAGATACTTCACACCACCTCCGTTCTCCAATCAAATCAAATATTTATATTGCAGAAAGTTAAAAGTTAGACGAAGCACATGGCGACACAGGCGCCGGTATGTCCGACCTGCAGAACCTACCATCGGTTTGCCCACCAACATCGGGTGCATAGGTCCGTCATTATTCCCGGACTATTTACAACTTCGCGTAGTCTTTCATAATTCGGGCTTTGCCAAACTTTCAAAAAGCTCCGTCGACAGGGTTTTTCCGTCTGCCTTGATTTCGCTGCGGCACACTAGACAATGGAGATTGCAGTCCTCTGTAATGTCCAGATAGAGCTTTTCGGGCAAGCCAAGCCTGATGCGCCGGCGATGCCAGAGTTTAACAGCATGTATGGGTTCTGTGTATAATTCTTCAAAAGGCACTCTCCTCTACATATCTGCTTAATCGAAATAGAATAGTGCAGTAAAATCGGAACAAGTATAATTGAAGCGAGACGATTAGTGGTATTGCATTTTCTCATGTACAACTACAAAAGACGATTATTCAAGTACTCATCAATATTCCAAACGATATTCTCATCGCCGAATGTGTGAAGAGCCTCATAGTTTTTATCGATATAATCAATAGCGCCTTTTTCTTTCAGATGCTGATATGCCGTTTTACCATCCATGCGCTTAATGTTTTTATAGGTTTCGACACAATAAATCACAAATTCTAAATGACGCAAATCATTTGCATGCATAATACATCAGCCCTCCACCGGAAACTCAATACGACCTGTCACAATTTCCTGATTAAGTAAATTAGCAAGAGTGACATTACTGAAATGCCACAATTTAGTATTTTCTTGCTCGTACAAACTGTAAAATTTTGAATTGTAAAACTCATCAAGGGCAATTCTCTTGGGAACTTCCATCAATTGCGAGAGCCTTTCAACTATAGGGTGCGAATGTAACGCCATGAAGCCATTATAGGTTTCGTTATCCATTTTTAACAACCTCGCTTTTTATGAATCTTAACTCCGCTATTGCGTCTTCCGTACAGAACGTCATTTGATTAAAAAGTCTTGATGTTTTCAATCTTTTTATAGCCATTTCACGGTCTATATCGCCGTTTTCAAATAGCCTGAACACCCTATACACTGAATCGTTTGCAACGGGACCAATGACAACGTCATAGCTTTCTCCCGTGTATTTTGAGGTTCGGTTTGCATATACAAAGTCAAGCCAGTTTTCGTCCGGATGGTCAAACTTCAAAACGCTTAGTTCATGCAAAATCTTATCGTAATCAAGTTTATAGTAACTGACTGTAGGTGTTCCGCGTCCCTCATTTCGGTTTACCACGTTGAAAGCGAAACTCTCAGCCTGCGCCAGTTGAAAAGTGGTATAGAACCCGGCGCCATAATCCAACGTGCGGTTTGGAATGATTATTTTTGGTTTCTCAACTATGACATTACTCCCGTGATAAACAAACACAGCTTGCCTCCTTATTGTTTTTGGCACTAACGATTGGCGTCTGCCTATGAGCTTTCGCCCACTCCAAAGCGCTTCACTATTTTACGGCTAACATATAGATCCTGCGTCACTTTCCTACATCTGTCTTCATTTTAATTATGTAAATGCCCATATGTATAGTACCGTGACTGGATTGATGTGTCAATCAGCACTTCTAAACATGAGTAATTCCATTTAACAAATCAGTAGGTTCCCCACATCTATAGGTGGCGTGACAGACTATAGACCGAAATCAGCGAGAGCACAAACCCCGACGGATTTGTTATAATAAGCGAAGAAGAAAGCCACAAAACCAATCATAATCGCAAAATATCGTTACTTTAAAATGTTTATCGGGTTATATCCGCATTTGTGTTTACAGGCGCATATTTTCATGGTATACTTTCTACAATACTATGTAGCTTTACATAACCAAAGCCGCTTGCATACGAAATATGGGTGATAGCTGTGATTTTAAGACCGCGATACATTGAAAAGATAATGCCCTACGCCGATACGCCTTTTGTAAAAGTGCTGACAGGTGTTCGTCGCTCCGGAAAATCAACAATCTTAAAAATGATTACGGATGAATTAAAGAAACGCGGCGTGCCACAGGAACAGATTCTTACCTATAGCTTTGATTCCATGCAATACGAGGATATTAAGACCGCAAAAAAGCTATATGAAGAAGTTAAACGCCGACTTGTTCAGGGTGGCAAGACTTATCTTTTTTTAGACGAAATTCAAGAAGTCGTTTCATGGGAGAAAGCTGTTAACTCTTTTATGACAGATTTTGACGTTGATATTTATGTGACAGGCTCAAACTCCCGTATGCTCTCTTCTGAAATATCCACCTACCTAACAGGGCGTTATGTGTCATTTAGAGTATTTCCACTGTCTTTTACTGAATATTTAGAGTTTAGAAAGCATTATGGCGACAATGATACTCCTAGCCTAAATGAAGAGTTTGCCCGATATATCCGCATGGGAGGATTTCCCGCAATTCATTTGCAGGAATACTCACAGGAGGAGGCATACTCCATTGTAAAAGACATATATAACTCCACAATATTCACGGAGATTGTTAAACGTAATCAAATACGAAAGGTTGATCAGCTAGAGCGCATTGTTAAATTTTCCTTTGACAATGTAGGCAGAACTTTTTCTGCCGCATCCATAGCGAAATATCTGAAAAATGAAAAGCGTAAGATAGATAACGAAACTGTATATGACTATCTTAGCAAGCTGGAGGGCGCGTTTATACTTCATCGTTGTTCCCGATACGACATCCAAGGCAAGCAATTCTTAAAAACACAGGAGAAGTTTTATCTTGCAGACACGGCACTTAAGTATAGTGTTCTTGGCTACACGCCTACTAGCGTAGCCGCCATGTTGGAAAATGTTGTATATCTTGAACTGTTACGGCGTGGCTATGATGTCTGCATTGGCAAGATAGGAAATGCGGAGATCGATTTTGTGGCTACAAAACAGGAAAACAGGCTTTATATCCAAATCTCGGAGCGTATTGAGCGTGAAGAAACCGAAGAAAGAGAGTATGGCCGGCTACTCGGCATAGCAGATAATTATCCAAAGTATGTTTTGCGGACTGATGAGTTCGCCGGCGGTAATTACAAAGGCATAAAGACCATGCACATTGCTGACTTCTTGTTGAGTCAGGAATATTGAGTGAAAATTATAAAAACTTAGTGAGGGGGAAATTAGCATATGATAATGGACTCAGAAAAAGAGTTGGGAGAATGCCGAGCTAAAATGACTACTACGGCGACTCAAATTAGAAAATTCAAACTACAATCAGCACTTATATTCCTTGGGATTTCAAGTGTTGGAGTGGCAGTGATGATTTATTTTTTGTCGCTAGTTCCTTATGTGCCCTGGTGGTTTGCCTTTTTTGGCGTTGCGGGAGCACTGGGACAATCGATATTGGCGTTTTCTAGAAATCCGTATAGACAATTCACAATTTATGAACGTGGATTAGTGATTGAAAAAGGGAAGCAAACGACTGAGATTGCATTCGAGGAGATAGAAAGTGTGAGCGCAAAGGAGCGGGTGTTGGTCATAAACTCATTATACGCAGATCTGACACTTTCTAAAATCAACTGTACCGTTTAAAACTGCTTACTAAAGAGTTTACCGCAGCATATGCTGAATATAAGACCGTGCACCGGCTAAACTATAGAGGCACTGACTATTGCATAAGATTGAGTTAACTCTACGATGATGAAAACAAAAACCCCTGCTTTACACGATGCAAACCATGTAAAACAGGGGATTTCTTGAGTTGTTAAGATTTTTCGTGAAATAGCCTTTAGCAATCAGCCATTTCTGTTTGAAGTTTAGCCCAGACCACTTCCGTCATCGTGGAACTGATAGCCGGGTATGAAGTCGTTTTGACTCGTTGAAAGACTATACCAGCCCACATGCGCGGCAGAAGTGGGGACAATGATAATGGCTTCGCGGTCACCATACGTCACAACATACTCAATGGCAGCAGGTTCGAGCCCATTGTTGCCCAATTGGACGCGAATGTTGCTAAGGCTGCCTGAAAGACCCTCCGCTCCAAAATGTGCACCGGCAAGAAGCTGTGCCTTTTCGATATACTCCGCAATATCATCGACATCGACGCCCAAAAACGTAAACTGCTGTTCTGCGTCCATTTCCCACCAATTAACTTCAATCATGGCATGGCGTTCGTCCAGAGCTCTGTTTTGCAGTTCTTCAAGCGGCAAAGAGCGCAGATAACTGGAAGTAATGTCCACGCGCATACCGGTTACAGCATCAATACTGAATCTGTACAGAATGGCGTCATTAACTGCAGTCCTGGCTTCTCGGTTATATCTCGCGGATTCAAGGTCAAAAGCTTCTGCGCGAACGATACCCTGCCAATAAGTGCGGGATTGACTCGGCCATGCGCCAAACAGCATTTCTACATGCATACCGTCAATGCTTGCTCCGAAAACATCCCAAATATAGCGTGCGCCTATTTGAGCGGCTTCTTCCATTGACATGGCTACTGCGGGTATTGTGAAATGTTGGTATGGAGTTTCCGCCACGGTAAGCGATGGAACTACATAAACGTCTTCTTCGTGCTCCGTCGCTTGTCCGCCTGAAGCGTTGGTAAAATCTGCCCTTTCAAAGATTACAGTGTAAGCATTGATAGCCGCTTGTCCGCCTGAAGCGCCGGTATAATCCGCCGACACTGAGGGCAGTTTGCTTAAAGGCGTTGGCTCGTTTGTTGCCGATGCGAAAATCAGTTGGTTAAAGCCGAAAAATGCCGCACTGAATAACCCGATGGACAGTACGCATACCGCCACTACCTTCATAAGTTCCTTGCCTTTGGCTCTTGTTTTCATTGTTTTTTGTTTCCTTTCAGATTTAATTCTTGTGAACTTCACAAGAACCATCATAAAGCACGCTTGTCATGAAGTTATCTCCGGTTTATCATGGAGTTGTAAAAAATATTCTGACGGTTGTTCCCACCCCAATTGTGGACTCAATAGTCATTTCAGCCCCATGCGCGTCAGCAATTTTTTTACAAAGCGCCAACCCGATCCCCGCTCCTCCCGCCTTTCGATTTCGGGATTTATCAATACGATAAAATGGCTCGGTCACTTTCGCCAAAGAATCAGCGGGAATGCCGCAGCCATTGTCAGTTACAGACAGCGTTACGCCGACACCTTCGTACTTTGCGCTCATACAGACAGCTCCATTGTTCGGGGAACAGGCTTTTAGCGCATTAAGGCAAAGGTTTAGCATCAAGCTCTTAATCAAATCCTCTTGCCCATAAAGTACATCTACATCCGTTTTACAATTAAAATTGACCTTTCCCTCATCCATTGACGCCATGACCGTATGAGATATATCGTCAAACAAATGCTGCACCTGGATTTCTTTTTTTTCAGGAGTATAGTTGCGCAACATAGCAAGTTGGAGAAGCGAATTTGCGATTTCCTGCAAATACCCCGCACGATTCATAATACGCCCCGAAAGCTCAACAATTTCACCATCCTCCAAAACTGCCTTTTGCAGATATTCGGCGTAACCGTAAATGGACGTCAAAGGAGTTCGCATTTCATGTGCGAAGTTATCCACGAACTGCTGCTTATTTTCGGATTCTTCTTCCAACATAATGATTTGACGCTCCATGCGCTCCGCCATCTTATTAAAATCAATAGCCACTTGAGCGAGTTCATTCTTTGCTTTTACAGGAATTCTCTCGCTAAACCTCCCGTTTGCAATTTCCTTTGAGGCATTTGCCACAACAGAAAGCGGCTTAAATATTGATGACAATATCAAATACAAACCGACAGCGGCAATGACGGAAAAAGCAACAACAGAAACCATGAGTGTGCGCTGGATATTCCTCGTTTCCATTATGCTTTCGGTTATATCCAAGCTGTAGTCTACCAGGAAAAAATCAAAAGGGGCAGAGAGCATACCCGTAATGAAAATAAAATATCCCTCATCATTATTGTCAAATACTAACTCAGATGGGGGCGGTTCGCTTCCTGATAATCTAAGGTTGGTGAGGGTAATGTTTATATTATGTCTGCTGTAATATCGCGCGTAGCCTCTGACAAGGCTTTGGGCAGCTTCATAAAAATCCGAGGCTGTGCCGGCACCCGGACCCCCTTGCCCGGTCCTTCCCCATAAAACCGCAACATCACGGTCAAGGGAAGTTACTATGGTTTGAAAGTGCCCGGCGCTAGTGTCTCTGAGCATATTTATCTGGCTGTTATTGAGATAAAAAGAAACAATACCGACACTCGAAAACAATACAGTGAGGAAAAGCAAGTAAGTAGCTACGAATGTTTTGATTCTCACCGCTTCACCTCCAACCGATAGCCTAATTTGTATACAGTCTTTATTCTATCCTCCCAACCCAACTTGCTCCGGAGTTTTTGGATATGATTGTCCACGGTTCGGGTTTCGCCCATATAATCATAGCCCCACGCTAATTCAAGCAGTTTATCCCTTGAAAGGGCGATGTTTTGATTTTTGATTAATACTTCCAGCAACTCAAATTCACGAGGCGACAAATCAACGAAATCACCATGCACCGTTACCGTCCTGTCTAACAAATTCACCGAGGCATTATCCAGGCAAAACACCATTGTATTTCCCTGTGTGCGGCGCAGAACAACATCTATACGAGCAAGAAGCTCCAGCATTTCAAAGGGCTTGACAATGTAATCGTCCGCACCCAAAGAAAGCCCGTTTAGCTTATGTTCCAGCCCGCCTTTTGCCGTGATGAAGATAACCGGATCAAACGAAACCCTCCGAATGACCTCAAAGCCATCTATTCCCGGGAGCATAATATCGAGCAACATCAAATCGAAGGAGTTTTCCGCAGCTACCTTGACCGCTTCCGCGCCGTCGAACACTTGCCGGTATGTGTGTCCAACCAATTTCAAGTTTTTGGCTACCAGGTCATTGATATCTTGATCATCTTCAACGATAAGGATATGTGCCACAGTGAACACTCCTTTAGGCAACCACTGATTAAATCCACTGAGAGTGCGGTTAAACAAATCAGTAAGTCCCCCACCTCTATAGGTGGCGGGTCGTGCCATCGACCAAAATCAGTGGGGAGTACAAACTCCGACTGATTTGTGAAAACATCACGCGAAGCGGGATGCAAACGCTGCGCGTTTGGCGACAAGGCGAATTCATTTCGCCGCCCCGTCGCTATATTTGATTCAGCGGTTACTTAGTACGTTTTCTGATAATTATAAACCGGACTTGTCATGAAGTTGTCACGGCAAGAAAAAATAGAAAATGGCTAATGCCTCCGCTCATTAATCATCTGACAAGACTTATCATCAGCACACCAGTCGAAATTTAACAAAACCCACTTAAACCCAAAAAGCCAAGAATTGCCAGTAGATAGTGTTTATCATCATGAAAATATACATAATTGCCGGGGTTATTATTTGACGTTTTTGTTTTTTTGACAAGTTTGGAGTTTTAAGTCTTGATAAAAGAATCCCTACAAAGACTGTCGCCGCCAAAGTGAGCAGAATTTGAATTATTCCATGAACTGTCATTGCCGACAGGGTTAACGTGATGGATAAAGCGCTCATTGCGGTAACCGCGAGGTTTGCTACTATTAGTATCAAGCCTACTGCAAAAAGAGCGCGAAATACTGAAAAGGATTGCTCCTTTTTGCGGAGTTTTGTTATGAGCAGACGGATCAGTACAGCAAGCCCATAGAGTCCGGCAACCATAAACAGCACAGTGATAATTATTTCAAATATGACTAACCCCAAGTTCACGCGAATGAAGTCGCTGACCATCATTGTGAAGCTTTCGGCTTCTCCCGATTCATTTGCCGAGATAAAAACCACTACGTTGCTTGCCATGCTATCTTCGGACGTGAGATACACTCCCGGAGCAACGCGGTTCATGTCGCCCAGAATTGGGACGGTAATCAAATCATTATTTTGTTGAGACATAGGTATTGTGTTACCCATTAAGGCATAAAACCTAAACATACCTCTTTGGAAAGACCTCGCACCTCTAAATACAGCGTTAACAGGCACATCGTTTGCAGAATTGTCGATTTGCGAGAAATCGGACATTCCAAATATCAGCGGACTCATTAGGCGGTTGTAGACTTGCTCGCCCGCCTGATTTGTCATGATAACAGCTCCGAGGTTGTTTTCAATATCAATATGAAGCATAGCCGACATCCCGGCGGTGTTGCCGCCATGTCCGATGACCCTGCCTGCAAGGTGTATATCCGCCCAGAATCCGTGGTGATTAAATCCCGTTTCTCCGTTGGGATAAAATGAAGTTGGGGTGTACAACGTGCTCAGAGTTTGAGGTTGTAAAAAAAGCGGTGACGCGCCGATTGTATCCGGAAGCAGGGCTTGTGCGAATCTGCGGAAATCCGATATCGTCCCTGTCGCCATTCCCGCGGGATACCACGGGATTGCAAGATTTAGCGTTCCTAAACTTTGCAAGTCGGTTGCATAACATTGTGTGCGCTCTCTTTGAGAGCTGACCCATGCGTTGTCGCTTAGGTTAGGCAGCAAGGCGGTTTCTGTCATGCCGAGCGGAGCAAAAATATGCTCATGCACATAAGCGTGAAAAGGCTGTCCCGATATGCGCTGCACGATATAGCCGGCTAATGCCGAGCCGAAATTACTATATGCGGTTACATCACCCGGACGGAATACTTGGGCGGGCTGAAGCAGGCTGAGCGCGTCTTCCAGTGTTCGGATATTACCGTCACTTGGTACGAATATCTCAATAACAGCCTCTTGAAAACCTGCCGTATGACTAAGCAGATGCGTCAGGGTAATAGGGTCGTCGTACTTGAGCTTAGTCAAGAACCCATCGGGAAGGTAGTTGCTAATATCTGCATTTAGGTCAAGTAGGCCTTGTTCCGCAAGTTGCATTACGCTGACGGCAAGAAGCAGCTTTGTGACGGAACCCCACTCAAAGACCGCCTCGGGGGTATTTGCTATGCTTTCGGCGATGTTAATATACCCAAATGATTGCTCGAATAGTATATCTTGATATGTAAATACAGACAGCGACATGGCGGCTGTTGTGTCTGCGTTTTCCTCTACAAATTGCTCTATTGTCGTTTGCAGCTCCAATGAGGTTCTATTGTTTGCGAGCGCAGGCGTAATCGACGTGAGCAAAACGACCGCGATTATAACAACGCTAAGAAGTCTTTTCAAGGGAGCGGGGTTAAATGTTGTTCTTGCTTTCTCAGGGAAATTAGCATTATTCAAGTTTTTCACCTCTCATTTTTCTTAATAAGCTGGTCTAAGTTGGTTTTATACTACTATGAAGAAAATACTGCACCACAATCATAACACAGACATGAATGTAATGATACTCTTTCATTATAAGCAGAAAAATGCCCGCAAAGGCTGAAATATCAACCATTTGCGGGCGTTGTGCGGATTATCTTGTTCTTCTGCTTTTATTGCTATGCTGTTTTCCAACGCTTGAGATTTTGGGATTCCTGCGTTGCATTGCTCTTTAGCGTCCTCCGGCGAAAAACCAAAGTCCTTGCGAGCCAACATTTCATCACGAATATGTTGTGACTCTAATACTTCGGCGGCAGTACCGTATGCCCCGCATATTCCGACTTTCCATGAAGATAATCTGCTTACCGCAAATCCTTCGGGTGGATAAGTCGCAATATTTTAATCCCAGTCTATATCCACATGGACAACCTCTCCTGTCATAACGCAAATATAGAAATCCCATTCCTGCCTGCCTTGTTGGTATTCAACCTCCCACACCCAGCGACCGCGCTCAAAGTCCATGCTAACGCCGCCGTCACGCCGGGCATTTGTGATTCCGTTCGCACTAAGCCAAGCCACAGCAATTTCTATCGCACGTTCTCTTGTTATAGTCGGGTTGTCGGGTCTTTCATTGCGGTTCGTAGCGGCTCCCGCAGGTACGGATGGAGTTTGTGTTTGCGGGGGTGTTGGTTGCGTATTTTGACGTGAGGTTATCTCTATTGTGTCAGTAATTTCGTTAAACCTTGCCTGCGCACCAAAGGCTTCCGCAACATCCCGCAAAGCCACATAGGTCCGGCCTTCAAAAATAAATGGCTCTTGCTGCGTGGTTATCGTCCGTCCGTCCACCACCAACCTGATATTTCTGTAGGTAACTTGTATCGCGCTTGTAACTGATGCGGCAAGTGCGGGTACAGTAGTGGTTATTAGCAGAGCCACAACAACACCGGCAATCAAGCCCTTAATTCTTTCTTTTCTCATTGTAAATACCTCCGGTTTTAAATTTTGCGTTTATCGTCCGCGTGACGTTCTTTCGACAGAATAATCAGATATTTCTCCGGTTATTGCGTCAACTTCTATGTCATATTCGTAGCCGTCAAATATGATTTCAATTTCAAATACCCATCTCCCATCCTCGAAATCAAGCTCATATTCGATGACAGTCCCGCCGCCGACAGCGGCTATCGCAATGGCTCTCGCTTCGTCAGCCGACATCAAAGTATTTTGCGACGACGGAGGCGGGCTGTTTTCATCGGGCGGCAGTTCAATTTCAGGCATAACAGGCGTTGATGAAGTGTCGGGAACATTTTGAATAACTTGCGGCGTCGGGATTGAGCCGGGTGTTTCCGCCGGCGCTTCCGCAGACAGAGGGGGAGCGGCAGTTTGTCCCTGCGCGGCAAACGCGAAAATCGAGCCGGAAAACAACGTCATCGCGGCAACAATTATGAGTGAGGAAGCGATTGGTTGCCTTGCTTTTCCGGCACCATCCATGATTGAACAAAGCCGCTTTTTTATGTTGTTTTTGCCTCCGTAAAAACAAGTGGCAAGCATGGTGGAGGTCTTTTTTCTCCCAATCATCCCGATAATAACTTCTGCGTAAAAATGTTTGTTTTCATATCCTGCGACATCCATAACGGCTTCATCACATGAGGCTTCCCCGTCCGCTTGCATAGCCGCGCACATCCGGTGAACAGCGGGATTGAACCAGTGAATAGACACAGCGATTAAGGACAGAAGCTTGATGAGCAAATCCCGACGTTTGTAGTGGATTAGTTCATGCAGGAATATGAGTTCAAGTTCGTCTGTTTCAAAATGCTTTTCCGGCACAATTATCAAAGGGCGAAGAAAACCCGTCAACATGGAACTTGATACAAAACCGCATATTTTCAGGTCGATTTTTTTGTCGCCCAAGCCCATTTTTGATTGAATAGCTTTAAGGGTTGACAAAACGGCATCGTCTGTCACCGGTACGCCCCACCGCTCTGTCAACCGTAAAAACCGCACATATCGGAAAATGTGATAAACAAAAGTTGCAACCGCTGCAATCGCCCATACCAGCACGCCAATAACAATCGGCGAAACGTCACGTCCGGCGGACATATCGTTCCAGACAGATGAATCCTCAGTTCCCTGTGCATAATCTGATTGCGCACCCGCAGAATCTTCATAACCCCCATGCTGTGATTCGGCAGGGAGCAGGACAGTAATAAATCCATTGCCAATCATAGGGCGCAGCGGTACAAGGAGCCCTATAAGAACGACAACCCAAATCGTATAGCGCAGTTTAGCACGGAATACTTTAGGAAACAGTACGGTTATCGCCAGTATGCCGATGATAATAACCGCCATAACAAGCGAAGTTGTAAAAAACGATACCGCATATTGCGTCATACAGACCCTCCCTTTTCTTTCAACCAGTCTGCCATTTCACATAAATCCTCTTGAGAAAGATTCTGCCCGTCGTATAAAGCTTTCACAAGGCTTCCGACCGAATTTCCGCGATACCGCATTACGAAATCCCCCGTTTCGATTTGCATATAATCCCGCTCCGTTATGATCGGCATATAATTTCGTTCCCTTCCGACTCGTTCGCTTGACAAAAAGCCCTTTTCAATGAGCCGTATCAGCATAGTAAGCACTGTTTGCGGTTTCCAACTTTTGCCGGAGTCTAAGCAGTCCATGATTTGAATAGTAGTCATGGGCGGATTATTGCGCCATATAACCTTCATGATTTCAAATTCTGCGTCCGGCAATCTTTTGATCATAGGATATAATCCTCCTGTTTTATCACATTTTCTGTACTTATGATTCGTCCGTTTTAATCGGTGGATACCTAAGTATTTCACCTGTTGACACATAAAACTCCAATCGGTGTTGCAATTAATTACGACAGATGTAGTTTCTCACATTCTACACTTGTCGTATATGTTTGTCAATAGCAAGCCGCCAAAGCTCAGGTGGGAGACTCAAAAACGTGCCAACAGTTGACATAGCTCAAGATATCCCGTAGAATAAGTTCGGACTGTATCTTTCGGCGGAACATCGGCTCGTTAGTTGCAGTTCAGATTTTGACAAGCATATTAATGCGGATGGAGACTAGCCCCATAGGGCAAGTCATGAGGAAACAAGAATGAACATAAACGGTTTGAAAAAAATAATACTACTACTTTTACTGCTATCACTAGTTGCATTTTCCGGCTGCACCGGCAATGCCGACGAAGCAACTGAGGGACTAAATACTGATATCACGAATAGTACAGATGCAAGTGATGATATTGGCAATCCTGCGTCAAGTGTTGAAAATAATGCAGCAGGTACGCCAACCGAGCCGGACACTTCCGGGGACGCGGCAAACAACACAGAAAGCGGATCGTCTGAACCAAGCGCCATAGTAGACCTTGGTATGACGCGTATAGCATTTAACGAGACAAACGATGGTGAAAATGGGCTGTTCTATTTGGGACAAAGCTACGATGATGTCTTTGCCATTCTGAACAGCTTGGGCATAGATACGCAAAACATTGAACAAATCGAAAACACAAATGATTTAGATGCGTGGAACTGGGGATATACAGTTGTTTATGTCACGGATTTTGGACTAAGCTTTGTTTTTGACTTAGCGCTTGCAGTTAGCGATATTTATACTTTGCTTGATGCGGATCTGCGCATAAGCAGGGTTAGCCAAATGGGCTTGGCGTTTGGAGATTCATATGAAAGAATGGTCGAATTGTACGGAGATGGATATGTCAGCTTCCAACCGGAATATTGGGTAGATGGAACGATAATTTTTGAATACGATTTCGGTACTCATTATTTTAGAGTATTTACCATTAATGGCGAAGTAGTGAGTTGTGGAATCGGCGCCTATAGTTATGACCTGCTGGATGGATATAATATAGTTGACACTATATACGGAAGCATCGTGCAATAAATTCCTCCGTGGAGCGGAGTGTCAAAAGGCAATAAGAATGAGAGGTTAGATGATTGCTGCACTACAATAAAGGCGGAGAGCCATGCGGGCTTATAAGCAATATTGCACATTATACGATTCATGACGGTCCGGGAATCAGAACGGCGGTTTATTTCATGGGCTGCACAATGCGGTGCATTTGGTGCTCAAACCCGGAAACATTTTACCCACAGCAGCAAATAGGCATTTACCCATCAAGATGCATATCACTGAAAAAATGCGGCTATTGCATAAAAGCTTGCCCGCAAGAAAAAAAGCCGATAAGCTTTGATAAAAAAAGCGTATTGTCATCGCTGGAAATGATAGAAGAATGTGAAGACTGCTTTATCTGCGCCGATGCCTGCCCAACAGAGGCAATCAAACTCTGGGGCAAAAAAATGACTATCGCAGAGCTTATGAAGGTCATCGAACGCGACCGGAAATTCTATGACAGAAGCGGCGGGGGCGTAACGCTCAATGGCGGAGAGGTGATGTTGCAGTGGGAGTTTGCCAGAAAACTACTAATGACCTGCAAGACGTCCGGGATAAATACATGCGTTGAAACCGCGCTCAATTGCCCAAAGGAGGACATGGAGGCAGTCTACGAATATACAGACCTTGTGATAGCTGATATTAAAAACATGGACAGTCAGGCACATGAAAAATATACGGGATATAGCAACGAAATTATATTGAGTAACTTGATTACAACCGTAGAGCTTGAAAAAAAGCTCGTTATCCGCACTCCGGTTGTACCGGGGCTAAGCGGCGATGAGCAGGATCTGCGGGCGATAGCTGAATTTATAAAAAACAAACTTTACGGCAGAATCCTCCGGTGGCAACTTCTTCCGTTTCACAAGCTTGGAACAGAAAAATACGAAGCGCTCAACATACCATATCCAATGTCCGACTATATAATGCCGGAGCGAAAAAAAACAGGGAAAGAGCTAGTTAGGCTTGCGGAGATATTAAAAGCAGAGTACAGTATCCCGATAGAAGTAACAAGCGAAGAGACGCAACCAATTGAAATTGCATAAAGGATTAACCAAAGCGTAATGCTCACGGTGCATATCGAAGCAAATAGAAAACACCAAAAACTTGACCAGAAGTGTAAATTACCTTTCTGGTACAAAAGACGCTAAGAATCCGCGCAGATCGTTTTCATTTACACCACTCCAATCCAAATTCCATATCGTATCCCAAGGGGCGAAGGAAGCGATTTCATGTGAGATCATCTCATAACCACTCAACAACTCATTGAGCAATCTACTAAATTCATCTTCGCTTACCATCCTGCCATTGAATGTATATACTGAGCCGCTATGTACCCTATCAGGCGTAAATTCCATTTCCCAAGTATACTCGACTATTCTTGCTTGCTCAGAAAAACTGCTGTCCATTCTGGTTGTCGCATTGGTTAAAAAGAAGCTTCCCCAGCTGCTATCAGACCCCGCATTTCCACCATGCAACACATAGGCCAAACTGCCGTCAGAAGTTCTGCGATACAGTTGAATCGCGCTGTGAAATTGCGGAATAACAATATCACTGCTGTCTCCTCTGAAAATCACTTCTGCCCCGTTGGGGGTTATCGAAAATATACGCACTGAGCGACCCGCACTAACACTGTCTCCAAAGATAAATAACTCGGGAACGCCGTCAAAGTTTAGATCGGCAAGCATAAAGCCCTCTAGGGACACAGGAAAGGCACTTTCAAAAAAGTCGTGATTTGTCCAATCGCCCTGTACCGCATACACTATCGCGGCTTGTATTGTTCCTAAATACACAGCTTGCCAATCCAAGGACACATCCGGTTCTTCCGGCTCGGACTCTGGTTCTTCCGCAATTTCCGGCGAAGGCTCAGGCGTGGGGTTTTCCGCCACAACTTCCGGCTTAGGTTCTGGCGTGGGGATTTCTGCCACAACTTCCGGCGCAGCTACCGGGCTGGGAATTTCAATGTCTCCGTTTCCGCCGCCTAGTCCAATAAACAGCCCGCCTCCAATCAGAAGTACCGCCGCAACCGCGCACACGATGATTTTCGCACTTAGAGTCACAGTGCTTGCACCCGCCGTTGTAGCGGTGTTTCCTACCGCTCTCCCTATATCTGCCCCCGGCACGGATGGCGGGGTGGAGGCTCCCGGCTGTGCAGGGGGCGTTGACGCGCCGGACGGTGAGCCTGTAGTCTTGATGATCGACCCCATGCCGCCGTCAAGGGCCGGCGGGATCGGCAGGGCATTTGCCTGATCTCTAAGCAGCATAGTGAGAATCGGCAATGTGGCAACGCCGTACAGTTTTATGCCCTTGCGCTCGTGTTCTTCTACGCCGTTTTTGATCTGTTGACGGGCATAGTTCAAGCGGCTTTTTACCGTCCCCGCCGGACATTCCATCAGGGAGGCAATCTGTTCTATGGTCATTTCATCGTAATAATAAAACAGTACCGTTTGCCGTTGCTGGTACGGCAGAGCGTCAACCAACTCTAGGATCATGCGCCTGCCCTCGGCACTGTCGAGGGTTATGTCAGGCAAAAACTTGTCGTCAATCTCCGGCAAGTTCGCTAACCAGTCCTGATCTTCTTCTTCCAAGAGGACAGGCTTCTTTTTCTTCACAAAGTCCTTGCATTTTGAATAGACAATGGTGCGTAGCCAACCGAAAAAGCTGTCCGCACTGTGAAGCTGTCCAACGGAGCGGATGGTCTGTATGTAGACCTCTTGGGTGATGTCCTGCGCGTCTTGATCGGAACGCAGGAATTTCAGTGCCATGAAGTAAACATAGCGATGGGTCTTTTCGTATATCTCGCCCCATACCGAATCATCGCCGCTCATAGCCCGCTTGACTAACCGCACGACCTCATTTTTTGTTGCCATCTGCGTGCTTGGCTCCGAGGATTCGAGTAACGGAGCTTGGCTTTGCGATGTACCGCAGTGGGGACAAAATTTATCCGAGTCATTTATCTGCTTTCCACATTTGGAACAATACATGAGAGGAGCCTCCTTGTTTATTGTGTCTGTTAATAAGACGACTAAGAGTTGCCTCCGGTTTTATATTCCAGAAAAATTTTTTAATCTTTTTTGTTGGTGGGATATAGCCCTTTGTCTTAACATGTAATTATACAATAAAAAAGCCTGTTGAAGCAGTCGGCTTTCCCCTGTCCCTCGCCTTTCGTCTGTGGCTACCACCACACAAAAAGTCTGCTTGCCGTTATTGCTATCTCTTGCGGATAGCGAGGTTGAACGCCGTACCCGGTCAATACAGAGCAAGCTTTGTCAATGCCGCAAAAACGTTCATCATAATCAGAACACATACTGTTAAGAATTATCAAATTATGAGTTTTAGGAGGTTCGGCAATGCCCTTGTAAATCAAATATCCTTTAAGACTCTTTTCAGCGGACTGTTGACAGAGAAAACAAATAATCTCAAGCGGCTGCGGACGCATCCCATGTAAGTATTCGGCAGACGCCAAGTCCCTATCAGCAAAATGAAACCACTCGGCAGCATACTCAAGGTCCATACAACATGGTTCCTTTCTGCGCAATCACTCGCTCAAGAGTAGGTCCGTTCTTTCGGCGGTTAAATGTGCTTGACCGTCCAATAAGCAAGTCAAGATTCATTATATTATTTTTTTTCAACAACAGTCGTATATATCCCTGTAACTCCGGCAACTCTACCGTATCATCAGGCACAACGATATAGACATCCAAATCGCTTTCTTTATTAGGCGTTCCATAGGCATAAGAACCGAATAAATAAATTGCTTCTGCCGGGACAGCCTGCAAGACACTTTCCTTTATCAACTCTAAGTCTCTTTGAATTGTTGCGCCCATGCGGTTGCACCGCCTTTCACATATATGAGTTTACCCTGTCATTGAGAAAACAGCAAGTTAAATCGATAATTTGGACAAATAACCTTTCTAAACAGCATCAGAAAACTGGGTTAAACAAACCCATTTGCGCTTGTTAACCCCGGCGTAAACAATCGAAGCGAAAGGCAAACTACACAGCCAGTACTCTGACCTCGCCATCCATTACAGTAAGACCAACCTGCTTTACGGCGCTTGCATAGTTTGAAATCATCTCGGAGGCGATTGCATCTTCGATTTCTTTTTGAATCAGGCGGCGCAGGTTTCTTGCGCCATACGCCTGCGAAAAAGACTTCTCGGTAAGATAACTGAGCAAACTCTCATCAAAACGAAGCTCAATCTGCTTGTCAGCCATCGAAGCGCGAAGCTCATCCAGCATAAGCTTTGCAATAGAGTTAAAATTATCTTCCGTGAGATGATTGAAATAAACTATCGCATCAACGCGGTTTATAAACTCCGGTCTTAAAAAATCCTTGAGAGCTTTTTCTGATTTTTCCTTGCCCTGCTCATCTCTGGAGCGGTTAAACCCAACAGCGCCGTCTTTTTTATCACTACCGGCATTTGTCGTCATTATTATAACCGTATTTTCAAAGTTAATCATGCGCCCGTGCGCATCGGTAATACGCCCGTCATCGAGAATTTGGAGCAGAATATTCATAACATCGGGATGCGCTTTTTCAATCTCGTCAAAAAGCACCACACTATAAGGCTTGCGGCGGATTTTCTCTGTAAGCTGACCCGCCTCGTCATATCCGACATACCCCGGCGGAGAACCAATAATGCGTGACACAGCATGTTTTTCCATAAACTCCGACATATCCAGGCGAATAAGCGACTCAGGCGAATCAAACAAATCTGAAGCAAGCCTTTTGACAAGCTCTGTTTTACCCACCCCGGTAGAACCGATGAAAATAAACGAAACAGGCTTACGCTTAGGAGAAATACCAACGCGATTACGGCGTATTGCGGCACAAACCTCAGAGACGGCGTCATCTTGACCGATAATATGCTCTTTAAGGCGCATATCCAGCTCAGAAAGCCGCTTAAACTCGTCTTCGCGTATACTCGAAGCAGGAATCTTTGTCCACAGCTCAATAACGCGCGCCAGATTATCGATAGTCAGCTCAGGTGCGCCTCTCTTCTCAAGCTCGTCCAGCTCGCCTGACAGACGCAAATCAAGACTGCGAATCTCAGCGAGCCGCGCATAGTCGCTGCTCTCAGGCGAAGATAAAAGCATATCGCGCTCTTTTTGCAAATCAGCCATTTCCTTGGTGATTGAATCCTTTCGCGAAATAACTTCACTCTTTAGATTCATATCCGAACAAGCCTCGTCAATAAGATCGATAGCCTTATCAGGCAAAAAACGATCGGAAATATAACGCTCGGAAAGTATGACCGCCTGCCGCGCCATCTCATCTGGTATCATTACGCCGTGAAAAGCCTCGTAATAATGCTTTATACCCATGATAATATCAACCGACTCACTGATCGAAGGCTCGGAAACTATTACAGGCTGGAACCTGCGTTCGAGCGCAGCGTCCTTTTCGATATGCTTTCTATACTCGGTAAAAGTAGTTGCACCGATGACTTGGATTTCGCCGCGAGATAATGCAGGCTTTAATATGTTAGCGGCATTCATAGACCCCTCGGCGTCACCTGCGCCGACCAGACTATGCACCTCATCAATAACCAAAATAACATTGCCGTGACCTCTGATTTCCTCGACAAGCCCCTTCATACGGCTCTCAAATTGACCGCGAAACTGCGTGCCGGCAACCAATGCTGTGAGGTCAAGCAAAAAAACCTCTTTATCACGCAGTTTGCTAGGCACATTGCCCTCAAAAATGCGCTGAGCAAGCCCCTCTGCAATAGCGGTTTTACCGACGCCGGGCTCGCCGATGAGACAAGGATTATTTTTCTGTCTTCTGTTGAGAATCTGCACAACACGTTCGGTTTCAGTGTCTCTGCCCACAATTCTGTCGAGCTTTCCGTCGCTTGCCCTGCGAGTAAGTGAAATACAATAGGTTTCGAGATACTTACGTTTCTTGCCCCCATGACCGTGCGAACCATGCTCTTTTTCTTTGCCCTCGCGACCGGGTCTGGGAAAATCTTTAGGGGGAGAGTCGTCAGGACCCCCGAAAAGCCGGTTAAGAAACGGAAACGTAGCGGTTTTACCATCATCCGGATTATTTTCCTGCTCAGCAAGCCCTTCAAGACCGCCCATAGCCTCCATCATTTCATCGGTCAGACTCTCAAGATCCTCATCAGTCAGACCCATTCTTCTAATAATGTCCTCAACAGGTTTAATATTTAACGCGCGCGCACATTTAAGACAAATCCCTTCGTTAGAAGAAAGCCCGTTTTCTATTCTTGTTATAAAAATCACTGCCGGATTCTTATTGCATCTGGCACATAAATTTGGTTGCATTAATTTTTTACCTTTCCTTTCGCGGAGTCGCCCGCAGTTTCATCACTTTTCATTATTATAATATATTTGAGAACATAGCTGACAAGAGCTATGAAAGTCAGTCCGATTGCGATAGAGATTAATAAAATGGAAGCCCAATTAGGAATGTTTCTAAAAAGCATCAAAGTGACGCAAACAACGAAAAACACCACGGTTGAAGTTTTTCCAATCATATTTGATGCGGGCAAGTCAGCCCCTGTTTTCTTGTGAAGCACAATCCCTCCGGCGCCCATAAGGAGCTCCTTAACACCGGCGAGCAAAACAGCCCAAAACGGAATCAGCCCGTCTATCGTAATGCAAACCATGACAGAGATAGTCATCAACTTGTCGCCAAGAGGATCAAGGATTTTGCCCAGCTTCGAAGACACATTGAATTTGCGGGCTAAGAATCCATCAAAAAAATCACTGAGAGCCGCCAGAGCATAAACCAACACAGCAAACAGATTATTGTCACTATCATCGGAAAAGTATACAACTATGAACACCGGCACAAGACAAATCCGAAACACAGAAATCAAATTAGGAACAAATTTCACGCTGCACCTCCCCCGATCATCAAATTATATTCCTAAAATATTTGCAATAATATTATTATTAACTAAATAATTGAGAAGATTTGTAGACTCAAGCGTATCAATGGCGAGCAAACCGAAATAACGAACAAAAGCCGCAAGAGCCAATACGATAATAACGCCTTTTATAAAGCCAAAACCAATACCGGCAAGCATATCAAGAAGCTTTAGCCCCGGAAGCGAGAAAACAAAGCCGATAAGATTGCCGACTACAGCGAAAATAATAGCAAGCAGAACAAAGGCAATCGCAAATATAGCAACATATGCCAACGTATTTGAAAGCTTATCGCCCAAAAGTACAGGCAAAGAGCGGTCGGAATCATCTTCAACAGATATCTCGGCAAGTCTGATGGCTGCGGGAACAGGCAACCCTATTTTCCTGAGCACAGTGTAAGCTGAGCGAAACTCATCCGATGTATTCTCGTGCGAGATCTCCTCGTACTCCAACTCGCCAGAATAAATATCTGAAAAAGCAGTTTCAACAACGCCCCCGACAAACGGAATGAGCATTCCTTCAAACTCACTTGAATATGCATCTGCGGCGATGTTTGCAAAAAGCAGCGAAACTATAAGGGCAACTGTTCCAAAAGCGCCGCGGATAAGACCGCTTCTGTAGCCGCGCCAAGTGCAGTAAACAACAATGCCAATTATAGCCAAATCAATCAAAACAGACATCTTTCCGAGCACACCCCCATTATGGAAAGTACTTATACAAGAATAGAACTAATATAGCATTCTTTAAAAAACTGTGCAAATCTTTAAAATGAAACGCTATCAATCCTGCGCCCTTACAGCAAGGATGCTATGATCTCCTGTCAACAGAGCTATGCCGCTGCCAAGTGAAAGGATTCGACTGACGCCCGCTGTAAGCACCTCGTCAGGCACGAGACGCTCATTAAAATTATTATCATAAAGCGAAACGCCATCACTCCAAAGTACAGCAAAAGAACCATCGTCAAATGACATAGAACGCAGCTCTCGATTAACTTCAAGTTCAGCCTGAACATTGCCGCTATCGTTAAGCCGGACAAGACGACCTGAGTGACCGACGCCGTAATCGAGCAGATGCAATATTATATCGCGGTCACTTATGATAAAGCCGCCGAGACGCTTATCAGAGTAATCAAACAACTCGCGGCTGACGCCGTTTCTGTCAAGAACAATCAAAGCATTTGTTGAAACAGCAAGCAAATCGCCGCCTGATAGGAAATGCAAATCGAGGATAAGCTCATCCGGAAAAACAAACTCACTATCGAGTTCTGACTGGTTTAGCCCTTGGTAAAGTGTGACTCTGCTACCCTCGCCGGTCAGATTTAGCACGGCAAGATTTCTGTTATCATTCGAGATGATTGAAGAAAAAGCATATCCGGACCCAAGATTGACGCGGAAAACAGCAGTGCCGGAATTATTATATACCGTGACAACGCCGCGGAGCCCCGAACTCTCCTGAGTATTTACAGCAAACCAACCATTTCGATTTAACGAAGCTGATATGATCGCACCATCTGTTTCCACAGCAGACAAAACTCGATCGGCGTTGAAAACGCGGACTGAAGTTCCCCCGATATCAAAGGCAATAGCACGTGAGTTTATTGATCTGATTGCAGGGGAGTACATGCGGAAAGTATCTCTAAGCAACTCGTTACCGGCATAGTCAAGAGACTGAATTCCGAGCGCCCCAACAGCCGCTATAGCCCCGTCCAAATCAGCAAAAACCCGGTCTCTGCCAACGTCAAAGAACAGCTCATCAGCGACGTTTACTGCGTTGCGGGAAGCGGAAAAATTTGAAAACCAGGCAAAGCCAAGAGGTCGTCCGGATATCAGCGATACCGAGACATAAGTTAAAACAATAATCGATAAAAGTGAAAAGATAACTCTGACATGCTTCCGCTGTATTTTCTTTTGTTTATTCTCGCCGACCATAGCGCAAATATTTCTCCGTTTCAACGCAATGTGAAATTATATCATTTTTTTTATTAAAAAGAAATAAAATTTAGATGAACATTTCGCCAACGGTTCCGTCGTACCAAATCCTGCTTAAATACAGCCCGCAAGCAGGCACGGTGGGACCCGTGAGACGGCGATCTTTTTGCTTTAGCAGTAAAGGAAGCTCATCCGGCTTAATCTTTCCCTCAGACACATAAAGCAAAGTTCCCGCCATAGCTCTTGCCATATTATATAAGAAACCATCCGCACAAACGCGCAACATAGTCATACTGCCGCTTTCCTCAATTTCGTACCAATACACAGTCCTCACAGTGGTCTTTGTCTCCGACCCCGCGGAACGAACAGCGGCGAAATCATGCTTGCCGACAAAATGAGCCGCCGCAAGTCTCATAGAATCGATATCAAAAGCATACGGATAAAAGAAAGCTCTATTGGCATAAAAAGGATCGCGTATTCTGGAGTGATAAACCTTGTAGGTATACTCTTTTTTTACACAAGAGAGATTTGCATCAAAATCATCGTCAACATACATCGCGTTTTGTATAACAATATCCGGCGGCAGCAGTGAGTTAGCGGCAAAAGGCAATCTGTCTGCCGGTATTGTGGAAGAAGTCCGGAAATTCGCGCAATACAGCATCGCATGGACACCGGCGTCGGTTCTCCCGCAGCCGCTAACCTTTACGGTATGCCCGCAGAGCCGTGATAAAGCCTCCTCAAGAGTACCCGCAATAGTAACCTCGGACTTTTGCACCTGCCATCCATGATACTTCGTCCCATCGTACATGAGCCTAACTGCAATGTTTCTCATAGGCAAAAGCATCCAAATCTAAAAAACATATTCGCGCACCTCTAAAATCCCCCGGCAGGTCGTCTTTGCAGATCATTTTATAAAAAACCGCACAGTACAAAAGAGAACCTACCCCTGAAAAAAAGATATCTCACGCAGCAAAACAACTGCGGCAACAAGTATAGCTCCAAAAATCAGCGACAAATAATCTTTTCCCCCGGCTTTTAGCACCTTCATTCTTGTCCTGCCTTCGCCGCCATGATAACAGCGGCTCTCCATTGCAGTCGCAAGCTCGTCAGCTCTGCGAAAAGCGCTTATAAAAAGCGGGATGAGCAGCGGAACAACAGCTTTGGCTCTTTTTATGACCCCGCCCGAATCGAAATCGGCGCCCCTTGCCTTCTGAGCGCTGACAATCTTATCCGTTTCTTCAATAAGCGTAGGAATAAAGCGCAAAGCGATACTCATCATCATTGCAAGCTCATGCACAGGCACCCGCAATTTTTTTAGCGGACCAAGCATTTGCTCAAGACCATCTGTTAGCGCGATGGGAGAAGTCGTATAAGTCAATAAAAATGTGCCGACAATGAGCATTACAAGACGAGACGCCATGAAAGCGGCGGATTGCAGCCCCTCGAGAGTTATGACGATAAACCTATACTCGAACAAAACAGTTTCGCCGCCAATAAAAAAAATATTCAAAACAACAGTGAGAGTAATAATTATCAAAACCGGTTTAAGACCGCGAAAAACAGCCTTAAGACCTATTTTAGAAAGGAAAAGACATGTCAATAAAACAAGAAACATGAGCAAATATCCCGGCAGACCCCGCGCGAGGAAAAGCGCAGTAATATACACTATAGTTAGCACCAGCTTAAATCGCGGATCAAGTCTGTGAACTATGGTATCCCCGGGAAAAAACTGACCAAGGGTAATATCTTTAAGCATATCCATTACCCCCCTTTAGCGCCATGATCTCCTTTCGCAATTGCTCCTCCCTGTAGATATCTTTACTGACAGGCACGCCCATTGCACGAAGCTCATCGGCGACCAGAGTTACTTTCGGAGCGCTCAAACCCAAATCACTCAGAAGTTTACTTTGTGAAAAAACCTGAGCGGGAGTTCCCTCCATAGTGATTTTACCATTTGAAAAAAGCACAATTCTATCCACGGAACGCGCGATTTCTTCCATATCGTGAGTCACCATGATTATTGTTGCATTGTGCGCCTGTTTGTATTTGCTTATATTGCTAATAATCTCATCTCGCCCCCGCGGATCAAGCCCCGCAGTTGGCTCATCGAGAATAAGCACTTCGGGGCGCATTGCAATTACCCCGGCGATTGCCGCCCGCCTCTTCTCGCCGCCGGATAGCTCAAAAGGAGATTTTTGCAAAAGCTGATCCCCGAGCCCCGCAAACCCGGCGGCCTCCAAAACTCGCTCCTTAACTTCCTCATCCGAAAGACGCATATTCTTAGGACCATATGAAATATCATCAAAAACAGTTGATTCAAAAAGCTGGTACTCAGGATACTGAAAAACAAGACCGACCTTAAAACGAATATCGTGCGCATAGCTCTTTGACTCATGGATTGAGCGGTCATTATAGTAAACATGCCCGGAACTAGGTTTAAGCAGCCCGTTAAGATGCTGAATAAATGTAGATTTGCCTGAACCTGTAGCCCCGATGATTCCCAAATGCTCGCCCTTTTCGACTTCAAAATTAATATCAGAAATAGCAACGCGCTCAAAAGGTGTGCCGGCACTATAGATATATTTGAGATTTTCAGCTTTTAATAATGGCAAATCGTCAACTTCCTTTACAAAAAATGAGTTTACCCATTCAAAATCCCGCAGCCAATGAAAAGTTCTTACAAACGATCCGGCGCCAATGCCGAAGCAATTGCAAAAGCACATTCCTGCACCGTCAGCGCCTCTAAAGGCACATCAAGCCCGTCATCCCTCAACGCATGAAGCAATGCGGTTGTTTCAGGCACATCGAGCCCGGCTTTCTTGAGAGTGAAATCGTCCAAAAAAACTTCGCGGGGAGTGCCGTCCAATATAATTTCACCGCCGGACATAACCACAATTCTGTCGGCAAAAACAGCCTCGTCCATATGATGCGTAATTAAAACAATAGTTACGCCGAGATTATCACGCAACTCACAGATAACATTAATAATGCTCTGCCTTCCCTTAGGGTCAAGCATAGCGGTAGGCTCGTCGAAAACAATACATTCAGGCTTCATAGCCAAAACCCCTGCAATTGCAATACGCTGCTTCTGCCCGCCGGACAATAAATGCGGCGCGTGAGAGCGGAATTCGTACATGCCGACAGTCTTTAACGCATCGTCAACTCTTTTGCGGATTTCTTCGGGAGGATATCCGAGGTTTTCCGGAGCAAACGCAACATCTTCTTCAACGACAGTGGCAACGATTTGGTTATCAGGGTTTTGAAAAACCATTCCGACCCTACGCCGTATCTCAATTATAAGCTGCTCATCGGAAGAATCAAAACCACAGACCATAACACGACCGCCCTGAGGGAGCAAAATCGAGTTAAAATGCTTTGCAAGCGTGGACTTTCCCGAACCATTATGCCCAATAACCGCGACAAAAGTTCCTTTTTCAATCTCAAGATCAAGACCATCAAGCACAACCTTTGGCGGCTGACCATCTGCTTGGTTATAAGAAAATTCCAATTTTTCAGTTGTGATAATACTTTCCAATAGCAAAACCCTCTATGGGAAGCTCAAAAAACTCAGTACCGGACAGAGCGTGTGCTGTGGTTTTTAAGCCGTCCACTATATTATTTGGAGTAAATGTTTGGAGACCAGCGGCAAGTCGCCCCGCAAGGCAAGGTAAGTCCGCTTGCAGTTACAGGCAAACCCAACTCGCGGCTATCGGCGCAGCCACCAAGGACTGACCTTGTGATATAAGACAGCGTTGCGGGAGAGAGCCCGGTTGTATATGAGTTAATGAGCACAAACAAAGGATTATCGCTGAGCACGCCGGAACAAAGCTTTATGAAATCAAAAAGGCTGTCCTCAAGCTTCCAAACCTCGCCGGACGGACCCCTGCCATATGACGGCGGGTCCATGATAAGCGCATCGTACTTTCGCCCCCGGCGGATCTCGCGCTCAACAAATTTTGCACAATCGTCAACAATCCAGCGAATAGGTCTATCATTGAGCATTGAAGCCCCGGCATTTTCTTTTGCGCGGGCGACCATACCTTTAGCGGCGTCAACATGACAAACATCTGCTCCGGCTGCTGCTGCTGCAAGTGTTGCAGCTCCCGTATATGCAAAAAGATTGAGTACGCTTATTTTACGCTCTGCATGACGGATAGCACTGTCGATAAACTCCCAATTAACAGCTTGCTCCGGAAAAACGCCCGTATGCTTAAAATTCATGAGACTGACGTTAAAACTCAGGTCGCCGTAGGAAACCTGCCATTTTTCAGGAACACCGGAATTCTGCCATTGCCCGCCTCCGGACGGTGAACGAGAATAAATAGCGTCGGCGTTTTGCCAACCCGGATGTAACCTGGGCGTCTTCCAAATTGCCTGCGGGTCAGGTCTGACCAATACGAATAAGCCCCACCGCTCCAACTTTTCCCCATCGGAACAGTCCAGCAGCTCATAGTCAGTCCAATTGTCGGCAAGCCACATACCAAAGCTCTCCAAGCGCAGTTTAAATTCAAGCAATTATATCAGCAGAGCAAAAACAAGTCAAATCATTGTAGCTTGACATAGTAGCTCGACTTCGCGCCACCCCCCACAGTAAAAAAAACCTAACAATCCATTGTCGCAAAGGCATTTAGCTCCATCCCGGCGCAAACCCCGGCACAGAATTCGTAATATCCCTGACAACCAATCATTGCTGCATTATCTCCGCAGAGACTGAGAGGCGGAATAAAAAGCTCCGCGCGACACTCCTGCGCCGCCAAAATAAAATCATCACGAATACGAGAATTTGCCGCAACACCACCCGCAATAGCGATTTTATCATGCCCAAACTCCTCCGCGGCAGAAATGACGCGCGGAACCAGAATGCCGCTGACAGCAGCTTGGAAAGAAGCCGCCAAAGACTTGTGATCAAGCACCTCACCCTTTTGAGCGGCATTGTGAACCAAGTTAACAACGGCAGTCTTTAAGCCGGAAAAAGACATATCATAAGGATGCCCGGCAATTGACGGACGAGGAAGCGCGTAAGCGGACTCATCGCCGCCTTGGGCGAGCCTGTCAATTGCGGGACCTCCGGGATACCCCAAATCGAGAACACGAGCGACCTTATCAAAACACTCGCCTGCGGCGTCATCGCGCGAGCGCCCTATAACCAGAATATCAGTATATCCGCGCACACTTGCAATAAGGCTGCTTCCACCGGAAACGACCATGCACAGAAAAGGCGGAGACAGCTCAGGAAAAGCTATGTAATTAGCCGCGATATGCCCTCTTAAATGGTGGACAGGAATAACCGGCACACCAAGCGCGAGCGCAAGCCCCTTGGCAAAATTCACACCAACCAAAAGCGCACCTATAAGACCCGGCGCATAAGTCACTGCAATTGCGTCAATATCACTTTTTTTAATTGCGGCATTTTGCAAAGCAAGCTCAGTTAGCCTGCCGATGACCTCGACATGATTGCGAGAAGCAATTTCAGGCACAACTCCGCCATAAAGAGCGTGCATGTCCGCCTGAGAAAAAAGCTCACTGGACAACACCTGCCTGCCGTCACGCACGATCGCAACGGCGGTTTCATCACAAGACGTCTCAATTGCCAGAATTACCATAGCGCCCCCTGTCGGTATGCAACACCATTTCTACAGCGTCTTCAGAAGGATTTAGATAATAATCCTTCCTCTGCCTGATGGGAAGAAACCCATATTTTATATAAAAAGATATAGCCGCAGCATTACTTTTTCTGACCTCCAGAAAAATCGATTTAAGCTCATTTTCCTGCGCAAAACCCAGCGCAGCGTCAAATAGCCGTCCTGCAACCCCCTGCCGCCGCACGTTTTTATCGACTGCAATTTGCAAAAGCTCTCCGGTATCAATAAAGCGGCGCAAAATTACAAAGCCAAAAAACTCGCCGCGTTCGCCGCAAGCGAGGGCAAAGAAAGAATCATCATTATAAATTTCGGACAAAACCGCACCGTGAGTCCACGGCGGGCTAAAAGCTTCTAGCTGAATTTTGAGCAACCAACTCAAATCACTCTCAACAGCCGCCCTGATTATCATTGTAATACTTCACATCCTATGGAATAGGAGCGCCGCGCGCACCATCATATAGTCAGGCAATGAGTTTTTGGAAACGCCGCTTACTTAGCGTCATACCAACTTTTTCCGACGCGGGTTTCCGCGACAAGCGGAACCGACAAGCGTGCGGCATTCTCCATTTCTTCGCGCAAAACCAAGCTGACCTTCTCAGCCTCCGATTGGGGGCATTCGGCAATAAGCTCGTCATGCACCTGCAAAATCAACTTGCCGGATAACCCCTCGGAAGTAAGCCGCCGTGACACATTAATCATGGCGATTTTCATTATATCCGCCGCCGTACCCTGTATCGGCATGTTAAGCGCAACCCTCTCCCCGAAAGAACGCATATTGAAATTTGCGGATTTAAGCTCCGGCAAATACCTCCGACGCCCATAAAGCGTTGAAACATAACCCTGCTTCTTAGCGCTTTCAACGATATCCCGCATATATCGGCGCACACCGGCATAATTTTCAAGATAAGAATCTATATATTCTTTAGCTTCGCTTTGGAAAACACCAATATCATTAGCAAGAGAAAAAGCCGAGATACCATAAACGATACCGAAATTAACCGCCTTTGCACGAAATCGTTGCTCAGCGGTGACGTCATCGAGCGCAACGCCGAAGACTTGCGAAGCAGTCACTGCATGGATATCATCAGCCCGCTCAAAAGCGGCAAGCATTACAGAATCGCCGGAAATATGAGCAAGCAGTCTTAGCTCAATCTGGGAATAGTCCGCATCTACTAAAACCATACCATCGGCCGCTATGAACATTTTCCTAAGCTCTCCGCCCATAGCCTTTCTGACGGGAATATTCTGCAAATTAGGCTCGGTTGAAGACAAACGTCCGGTTGCGGTCACAGTCATCGCAAAATGCGTATGAATACGACCATCTTCAGGGTTTATAACCTTTAGCAGACCATCCGCATATGTGGACTTTAGCTTTGTCAGCTCTCTAAAATCCTTAATATACGCAATAATAGGATGCTTACCGGAAAGACTATCTAAAACCTCGATATTAGTTGAGTAGCCAGTTTTTGTTTTTTTCGGCGCCGGAAGCATTAACTTATCAAACAAAATTGCCCCGAGCTGCTTAGGAGAATTTACATTAAAAGACTCTCCGGCATGCTCATAGATATGCGCTTCCGTAACTGAAATGCTGGCGGATAAAGTTTTTCCAAATTGCTCCAATGCGTTGCGGTCAACCAAAAAACCCTCATACTCCATCTGTGCTAAAACACGGCATAAAGGAAGCTCAATATCATAATAAAGCCCATTATTAGAAGAATCATTAACAGCTACCGTCTCGGCTTTTGCATCGGAAGCTAGAGCAGCGGGAAAAGAATCAAAGCCAAACTCCCTGATTTTAGCGGGAAGTGCGCCATAGAGAAGCTTAATAGCATGAGCCTCCTCGGCAAGAGAAACACCCAAATCGCTGTGCAGAGACAATTGCCCATCTTCCTCATCTGCTCCTCCGGGGGAAAAACCGCAATAACGTTCCGAAATTCGCGCAATTGAATAATTATTGTCGGTTGGTGCGAGCAAATAGGCGGCAAGCGCCGTGTCGAGTTGCCAGTTGTCCGTGACAATACCACGATCGAGACAAATACGCATAATATCCTTGATATTGTGCCCGACCTTCTTGACGTTCTCGCCAAGCAGCTCCTCAAGAATGCGCGAATAACCCTCGCAAGCCCCATCTCTGAGCAAGTAAACAGCCGGAGGGCGCACACTCGTGGAATCAGAATCACTAATAGCGACAGCCACGCTGTCAAAAAAAACTGAGCCAAAATGAACAGCGGTAAAATCAGCCGCCTTTGCCAATTTCAGCAGCGCTTCACCATCAGAAGCCAAAGTCACATTGATAATCTCAGGTCGCTTTGAACTCTCATGGGAAGCGGCGCCACCCGGAGCAACCAGCCCAAAATCTTTGATAAAACGAGAAAAACCGAGCCTCTTAAAAAGCATGAACAACTTATCATTATCCGGAGCTTTCACAATACAGTCGCCGGGAACCAGGCTTATCGGAGCATCGCACGAAATGGTAGCTAACTCATATGATAAAATAGCGTTCTCATGCCCCGCGATAAGCTTGTTGCGAACGGAATCTTTTATATCAAGCTCAGAAAGCTGACTATAAATATTATCAATCCCGCCAAAACGCCTAACAAGGTCAAGCGCTGTTTTTTCGCCAACGCCCGAAACTCCGGGTATATTATCGGAAGCATCGCCCATAAGCGCTTTCAAATCAATCATTTTTTCGGGGGAAAAGCCATATTCCTCTGTGAAAATATCAGGGGTATAGGTTTTGGTCTCAGTTTGCCCCATTTTTGTTTTAACATTTTTAATTCGAGTGCGCTCAGATACGAGTTGAAGCGTGTCTTTATCACCGGTGACGATAACACAGTCCCAGCTTTCCGCTTCGCAATTTTTTGCCAAAGTGCCGAGAAGATCGTCCGCCTCCCAACCCTCAAGCTCATATCGCTTTATGTTCATGGCGTCGAGCACCTGTTTGAGAATAGGCATTTGAACCGCAAGATCATCAGGCATCCCGGTACGATGTGCCTTATAAAGCTCGTATCGCTCGTGCCTGAAAGTCGGCATCGGCGTATCAAATGCGATACAGAGCGCATCGGGGGATTCCTCGCCAATAAGCTTTTGCAAAATAGATATAAAACCGTATACAGCATTAGTAGGAGTGCCATCGCTTGCCGAAAGATGCCGAACGCCATAAAAAGCTCGATTTACTATACTATTGCCATCTATTGTCAAAAGCTTCAAAGCAAGCCCTCCATAATGATTACATCTGCACAGATGCACACAAATTAATTATCGAACATGCTCAGATAGACCGAAGACAAAAATACTCTGTCCCGCGTCTCAATACGCATATCCCCATTGTACTTTTCAGAAACAACATGTACCGACGAAAGACCAATACCATCGCCGTCGTGCTTGGTTGAAAGGAGCGTGCCGTTACGCTCTTTGAGCTTACCATCAAAACTGTTTTCCATTGTAACAACAAGCCCGCCATCAGAAATATAGCTAAAAATCCTAATAAAACGATCCCCTGAAGGCAAGCCCCTGCAAGCGTCAACCGCATTTTCAAGCAAATTTCCAAAAACAATACAAAGGTCGCTATCTCTGATTTGCCCTGCTTCCGCAGGAACAGTTAGCTTTACAGTTGTTGGTATGCCATCGCTTCCGGCAGAATCAATGTAATGATTTACAATTGCGTTTACAGCATAATTATCACAATAAAACTTACTTCGCGCAGAGTTAAGACCATATTCCAACCCCTCCATATATCCCCGTATTCCGGAGATATTCTCGGACTGAACATACTCGCTTATAACAGCTAAGTGATGCTTCATATCATGCCGCATAAATCTTACAGACTCCATGTTCTCCATAAGACTTTTATACTGCTCACGCTGGGAAGTGAGCTGATATTCGGTTATAAGCCCCATAGCATCAAGCCTATGGCTCTCGGCATTTGAATCAAGAACCCCGCGTATAGTGGCTAATATAAGTGCCGAAGAAGTAAAAAAGGAAAATATGAGCATGAAATTACCGCTTATATACCTAAGAAACAAGGGGGGATCGTCTCCAAACAAAGGAAGAGAAAGAAGCACGCCAATAAGAAGCAACGCCGCGCCGACAAAGAACATCACATGCTCAGGATTTATGCATTCAAGCTTAACTATCAAACGGATTGCGAAGTACAATGCCGCCGGAAAAAGCGCAACAGTGCATATAGTGAGTGCTAGATTCGCATATTCACCGCTAAAAATGAAAAGGGATACAGAAAACAACACCATCAATATGCAAGCCACATAGATAAACCATTTTTGCAAGATACCCGGAAACAACTTGCAGACAATGTACACAAACAATAAGCTCACAATAGGGACGGCGAGCGCGGATAAGTACGTGGTTATAAAGACTGTTTGCTGATTAAAATAAACGGAAAGCGGCTTGAGTACTTGGACTGACTCGCGAAACAGCCAAACCAGCCCCAGCAAAGAAAACGCCAGATTTGCTTTGTAATATGGCAAAACAAAAAACAAAACAAAATGCAAAAAAAATAATGCAAGGAAACCGCCCAACAGCATACTCACAGGAGTCCACGGAAGAAAACCGGCTCTCCCGGCAAAGGGGGTGGCAAAAGGAAGCAAAATCAAATAAAAAACAATAATAAAAATCGGCAGAGCAAGTATGGGCAGCCACTTAGAACGGCTTTGCGCCCTCAAAGCATTTTTCATACATAATCACCTCATAGATGTTACTGTGTTGTACCAATGCATGTTCCGAAACATCCTACCATATAAGCACCCATATGTCATGCAAAAAATTAATTTTTTAACATAATTCAATAAAGCGAACAAATAATAAGACAAGAAAATAATAAAAAACAAACAGAGAATAAAAAAATACAAATCGAGTTGGAAAAATCAATTGCAATGCAATTCTTGTGCTGATATAATGCTTTAGGTGTTGTATAAATAACCAGAAAAAATAAAGGAGATTTTAGATGAGAAAAGTATTAAAAAAATCAATTTTCACGGCTTCAATAGCGATTATCCTTGCATTTACACTTATGTTTTCAGTACTTGGGGCAAACTTTGAGCATGTAGCAGAGAATCTGCGCGATTTAGGGCTGTTTCGCGGAACAGAAACAGGATTTGAGCTAGATCGTGAGCCGACAAGAGCCGAAGCAGTAGTTATGATGATCCGTTTCCTGGGGCTGGAAGAAGCAGCGCAGGCAGGTGATGCAGATCACCCGTTTACAGATGTTCCCGCATGGGCCAGCAGCTATGTTGCCTATGCATATGAGCTGGGACTCACAACCGGAGCGACTGAAACAGAGTTTAGACCAAACGAAGTATGCACAGCGCAGATGTTCGTTACATTCATGCTACGCGCACTTGGCTATGACGATGCTGCCGGAGACTTTACATTTGCAAACGCAATACCATTCGGAACGCAAGTCGGAGTGATCGACAGCCTGTTGGCAGAGGGAACATTCCTTCGTGATGACATGGTAGCGGTAGCATTCCTTGCACTCAACGCAGACCCGAAGGATGCGGAATATGATTCGCTTCTGGAAAAGCTGGTCAGCGAAGGTGCTGTTACTTTGGCAGCGGCAGCTCCGATTCTTGAGTTTTTTGCGACATATGCTCAACTTGAGCTAATAGACGACCCTTTTGCCGATGAAACAAACATTGAAATGGCAGTGAATATGGACATCGATATGGGCATTCTAGGCTCGGTATCGCTAACAATGAATATGGCTATGATTATGGAAGACGCTGACATTGTTATGAAGATAGACATAGTCATGAAAATGGGAGAAGATGAAATTGCCATGAATATCTTCGTTGCTGATGGCTTTGTCTATACTGAGATTGACGGAGAGAAGATAAAAGTAGACGCCGGACTGGCAGACCTCGACTTGGAGAGCATGCTAGAGCTTACCGAAATGTCCGACTTTACACTAAATCCCATCTATTTCTTGACAAGCCTCACAAAAACAACGCAAGACGAGTTAACAGTTTTTACAATGACATTTGCCGATAGCTTTGTGGAGGCTGCAATGGAGGCAGCAGTGGCAATGATGGGCACCGCGGGTGTGGACGCAGATGAACTCGCAGCTATGGGCAATATGGAAATTACTGTTCCGTCAATGAGATACTATGTTGACGCCGATGGAAATTTGGCAAAAATGGGAATGGTTATGCGCATGGTTATCAGTGAAGAAGGCTTGACAATTCCGATTAACATGGATTTTGACATAGAGATAATTGCTGTTGGTGATGACGTGGTTATCACACCGCCCGACAATCTTGACGAGTTTGAGCTGGTAGAGGCAGAAGATTAAGCACAACAACGGTTGACTGACGCATCTTAGGCACAGCCTGGCGTCCTGCGACTCATAAACACTCAAATAACTGGCTTGCGCTTACGACACTGTAAGCGCAAGCCATTACTATATCTCAGCCGCTCATCCGAGAATAGTTATACTACTATCAGTACCCACAGCTATGTAGTCTCTTGCACCCAGATTCTGAACAAGCACACCCTCCGCCCGGAAAACTCCAGGGTTTACAACGCGGGCGTAGTAGTAGTAGCTGAAATTGGTGCGCTGGTGATTACGCGGGAAGTTAAAGTCGAAGAAAGTAACACGCTGACCTTCGGCAGAGGCAAAACGCCAGTGACCGGGAGTTGTATTCATATCCCCGAACCGTGTAGAACCGGGGGCAAGAACAAGCCCTGCGGGAAGAAAATCGGTTATTTGATAAGACCCGGTAGGAGCCGTATTTGAATAAGTTACTGTTATTTGCACACGTACCAAATCCCCATGATCAAACGTTGTTCTCGCCGTGTTCTCTCCTGCCCGGAAAAATTGGCGCGTTATAGAAAGCTCGGCGTCTACTACCTCAATATCCTCAAGCGGTATGCGGTGAATAGACACGGCGCCAACATCCCCGACTACAGAAACCATGTTAAACGCCTGCAAGTTTTGTGTAGGAATCCGTAAAGTGAAGCTTCGCCCATATGAAAGGTCGCGGGTTACTTCCTCGCCGAAAAGTCTGTAGGTTATGCCGGCAGGATGCTCATTTACATTTTCAATCTCATTGACTATAAACGACAGCCTCTGAATACTTACCAGCAAATCCCAGGTATGATTTTGTACAACATACTGGTGAAGCCCTGTGCGCTCCGGAGCATTAAGCTGCGAGGCAAGCAGCGCGACTACAGCAGTAGTGTCCAGTATCTCCGCGCGTGTCGTGCCGAGATTTACACGGTAATATGGCGCAATTTCCTGGATATGCGGCAGGATGCGCTCATTATACAGCGCGCGTGCCAAATGAGTTTCACCAAGCGCGTCAAGACTCAGCGCAATATAAGCGACGTCTCGAACGTGCAGGTCTTGGAGCATCAAATATCCGTGCAAATCAAGCAAAACAGGCTCTCTTAACAGAGCAAGACCGTAAAGAGCCAGCATTTTATTCTCGCTGGAGCTGTTGTCAAAGATTTCATAAAGATAATTGCGCAGTGCCGGCACGCTAATATCATCCAGGATGAAAGGAAGCACCCTCACAGTTACATTAAGATCGCTCTCCGAATGCGGCAGCATGGAAATCCCGCCGTCACTTCTCTGATACACACTCGGGTCAAAACTATCACCGCCGGCATACAGACTCAGATCGGGAAAATGTTCATTAATAAGCCTATTTGCTTCGCGCCGCATGATCAGGCTCTCTATCCGTGCGCCGCGTACCCAACGCATGCCCATAAGCTCGCCGAGAAACTGCCCTCGCCCTTGATCCGAAAACGTAATCTGAGTAAGTCCGGGACTTCCGGCAGCAAAAGTAGTATTGGGAGTAACATCATAAAAAACTGCTGTATCAACAAGACGATGTGAGTTCATAACGTAAAAATTATGCCGTACTGAATCGCTCAACCCACTATCTGAAACCGCCCGGATTATAATGGAATGCGCACCCTCTTCACGCATTTCCCAAAGAGGGATATTCACGCGCTCAAAAGCCGCGCCCTGCGCACGAAGGATATTATCGGGCGCAGCGTCATCCCATACTTCAAACTGCACCCGCTCACCGCCTGAAAAAGCAGTGCCGTAAGCATTGACGCCCAAAACTGGAGTATCGCCAACGAGAAACACATCATTTAACGAATAATGCACAAACATTGGATTTGTAACAATGATGTTTGACGAATCATTGCCGGCATATAAATTATTGGTAATGCCGGAAACAGACAGCCGCCAAGATGTGATATTATCCGGCAAACGAAAACTAAAAGTAGCAACACCGCGATTATCTGTCTGTAACGAGGCAAAAACAGCAGTATCCCTAAAAATCTCGCGAAGATCAGAACCCGAGCCCCCGCCGCTGGCAGCATCCTCCTCCGGCTCAGCCGCCGCATCAGCCGAGAGCGCATTCTGGGGCGCAGACACGCTCTCCGCACGCGCATAAACATGTTCGGCATGTCCGTCGCTTTGGAAAGTTCTGTGCGTCATAACATTATGGCGAACACCGGAGGGAATAATCCGGTATAGCGCGAAGCGGGTATCCAACTGGTAATCCTGCAAAGCAAACAAAGCCTCGTCAACGGCGGCAATATTGATATTTGCCTGCATGGGTACGCCATTTTTGTTTGTGGCGCGTACAGTTACAACAGCAGTATCACCCGGACTGTATTCGTCTTGATCCGTGGTTACAGATAGAACTAACTCGCGGCTCAAGCTGTTAAAGCGAAGGGTTTGACGCATCTGCCAACCGGAGCTGTATGTGTGACCGTTAAAATGCACGGCATATACTGTAGCATTCGGTATATGCTCCTCACCAAAAGTGAAAATCAGAGGATTTGTGCCTATACGGTACTCTATAATGCCGTTGCTGGCAACTACGAACAAGACCTCCCCGAGTGTCACGATATCAGTGCCGCGCCTAACAGTCAGATTCACTTCATCACCGATATCATAACCCTCTGACCATTCTCTTGCGCCGTCTAAAAATAGTTCGCCGCTTTCAGCGGATAAGAAAAAGTTCCACCAATCGCGCCCGATAAAAGACTCGTGCAAAATCCTTCGTCCATTACCATCCGTGGTGGTAACGCGGGCAAAATAACTCTCATTTTCATTATTTGGAACAGTGAACTCTCTCTTGGCTTCACCATTTGCATCGGTAGTCAAACTAAATCTCTGGATAACATTTACACGGCGGTCATAGCGATATCGCGGAACGACAACACGCTCAATGAAGCAATAACGCTCGCCAATACGAACCGGAACCCACGTCACACTGACAATTTCAACAGACAAATTTTGCCCGGATACAGGTCTGTCCAGAAAATCGCCGCCATGCTCCGCTGTGCCATCATTGAGTCTATCCAAAGTTATGCTATTTACACTGACAGTAAGAGCTGAGTCCTGCCCCTCCCGCGATGCTCGCACCTGCACATCTATATCATTGACAAAGACCTGCAAGGTCGCGCTTTGCATTGTCCTGCCAATCTCCGGCAAAGTAGCTTCCGCATTAAAATACAGAGTCGTCTGCCCCTGTGCCGATGCGGCGGGCAACAGCCGCGCTATGGAAAAATCAAAATTGCCATCGCTATTTGTGACGCCGGTTTGCCCCCCTGTTTCATGCTGCAACATCGCACCCCAAAGATTATAAGAAATAGAAAGATCAGGCACAGGAGTTCCCTCAAAAAACTCCGTCCTTGCCGTAAAAGTCACAGCCTCGCCGATAAAAGCCGCGCGCCTGTCGGCGGACACCAGCATTTGATAAGGCGGCTTGACATAATCCTGCACCTCAAAAAACATCGACCCCAGTACAATATCGCCGTGGTAAATCGTCAGATTGTAAGAACCGGGGTTTAAATGCGGCAGCGCAATACTATCTGAATATGCACCGCCGCGCACCGGAACAGACTGCCTGTGCAACGTGTCGCGCGCGCCGAACCGTCCGAAGCCCCAACCCTCTGTAAGTACAGCGGACACAAAGGAGATATCTTCATTACTTTCGCGGTTTTGCGCAAACCCCCAAAAATACAAAGTATCGCTTCGTTGGAATAATGTCCTGTCCAATTGCAACGCAGTCCAATAGTTCGCACTGGGACTAGGCATATTCCACCCCCAGTAAAGTGGCGCCGGACTTACGTGCCTTGCGTAGAAAATGATGCAACGCTTACCGTCGGACGAGTTGACAATCAGGATATCATCCGCATCTGTCATCGCGCCGCGAAGAGATACAATACCATTGCCATCTGTATGACCTGAGCGCTGCGAGTCGCGAACCTGGGCGCCGGAAGCAGCTCGCCCCGAAACCATATCATTGACCCAAACAAGCGTCATATTATCGTCAGCAAATAACTGCACCGCCAAATCAGTCACCTGTATTATCATCTGGTCGCTGACTTCATTATTGAGTGAAGCGTTGACAATATAGAATCCCGGCGGCAGAGCATTTGGCAGTTGAAATCTTTCCTGCCAACCCCACTCATCTTGCTCTTGAGGTTCGGTTATTACTAAAGACGTGACACTGGCAAGCTCTGACACATTTACCATACTTTGCTGCCATGTAAACCATGCCCAACGCGGCACAGACATCAGATTTTGCACAGCTTCCACAGCCTGCGCAGTATCATCAAAGCGGTACACATCAATATTTACAACAGGACGCGTGCCGCGCCAGGGATAGTTTAACCCGAAGCTAATTGCAGGCGGCTCAAATGACGGGTATTCAGTGTAACCAGTTGCAAAATAAAATGATTCAGATGCCTGCTGCTGATTTTGCGATTCAGTTGCGGCTGTTTCAAAAGAAAAAACATAATCCTCCGAAATCACTTCGGTCGAATCATTTAACCTAATGCCGGAAGAGATAGTAACGCGGTACAACTGACCATTGCGCAGCGGATTAGTCGGCATAAATATGGTGGTAGCGCCGCGCTGTATAAAACGTCCATCCACAGCAGGGGAGATGCTAAAATGCTCGCGAATATCAGAATGCCCGCCAGAAGAAAAAGTGATCTCAATTCCTGTATTTACCGGCACATTAGTTGCCTCATGCCCCGGCAAAGTAGAAACTATCCGAAAAAGTGAAGCTGTCTGAAAAGCCCATGTAAGCTCGGCAGCATCATCGCGTGCAAGCGAAAAGATATATAGACTGTTGTGAAAAAGCGGCACTACAGGGGAAACCAAAAAACCACCGTCAGCTTGTCGCCTGACAGTAGGCAAAGGTTGCCCCTCAATTGAAATTTCAGGCATATAACCCGGCGGCAAATCATCCGGCACGGTGAGGACAAATGCGCTTGCCACATTCACGCCATTTGCGCTAAACTCCAACGGAACAAGAGTAAAACCCTCTCTCGGAGTTTCAAAAATACTTTGCCAGCCCAGCCTCTCAACGGTAGGTCTGCCTGCCCCGTCGCTCTCCACAGAAAGAGGCATTGCACTTGTGAGATTATCAGGCGTGCGTGAGAGCGGAGGTATCTCGTCGAGTGCTGAGTTATCCCCGCTGGTTTGATCGCTGCACGCTCCCAAGAGAATAGTAATTGCAATAACAAGCAGAAAGGTCGCAATAATTCTTATCTTTTTCATTATTCGTCTCCTCATCTATCGATATTAGCAGAAGCTGTCAGCACCCCTCCGGAATGCATTAATACTTTAAAGACGAAAGAAAAAATAAAAAGTTCCATAAAAAATTTAACAAATCAGCAAGACCCCGCCTTTGGAATGTATAGTATAAAGGGTAGTAATGATACTACTAATAAAACACAGGCAGTTCAGCCATTTGCGGCACATATGGACGGACATCATACATTCCAAACGACAAAGCCCAAATGAAAGGCGCGACCTATTGCAATCGAAATCAGCTATACCCAAATCGGCGATTACCTAATTGCCGACATCTGAATACTAAGAATATTAGACATAACTACCACCTCATAAAATTACATTTGTTCTGTATCTCTCAAAGCATATTTTGCATGGCGGTAGCTATCCAGTTTATCCACCAAGCCATCATCAGTAAGCTCTTTCAAAACATTACGGACTGTGCGTTGTGAAAGCCCCAAGTAATCAGCAAGCTGATTTGTTGTTATGCTTTCATGGTTTGCCATATATTCCAATACACGTTGTTTTCTACCGGCATTTTCAATCGGCATTTTATCGGCAATCATTGCCGATTGATTGCCGATTGCCAAAATAACGCCGCCGTTCGCAGGTTCTACTCCGTACTCTGAAAACTTAACAATCTCTAATTCTGCAAGGTGTTTGAATCGAGCGGAGTCAACACCACGCAAATCTTCCTCGCGGAACAATGCGCTCAAAAGCAAATAATCGTCAGTTGTCATCACATTCAGCCTATCGTCTCCAATTTCTTTGAGCAACGCAAGCATACGAGGATGAATTACCTGCCCATCAAGTGTAAGTTTTACGAACATGGCATCCGAGCCTGTAAAGTTCGGCAGGGGCTTCGCCTCCTTTACCGCCAATTCATAAATCAGGTTCATGCCTTGCCCGGAACGCTCAACAAGTCCGCACCGCTGAAAGACCGCAGCAATTCTACCGTTACGCGCACTGTGTCTGTTGAGTATATTTTCTGGTGTTATCCCCGGCAAAAACCCGCCCGGACTCTCGATAATCAACTTACGAGAATACTGACGGACAAAAATGCTGCCCTTTATCTGATAATCCCGATGGCTGACGGCATTTAGCAAGGCTTCACGCACAACCACTTCGTTAAATGTCGGCACGGGTAGCATTTGAAAGCGTTTTTGGTAATGTTGTTTGTCGTTGCGGAGGTTCACTAATTCCCAAATACGGTCATAATAATTAAAAAAACCTATGCGGAAGTCCTCTCGCTGATTAGCCGGACCAGATGCCTCTGTCAGGCGATATTCAAATACAACCTCGGCAGTCGGCAAATATTCCAAGAGCGGTTGCCGTTTGCCGAATAAAATCAAAGCAGCATAAGTTACGCCTTTGTCGCTAACCACATCGGCATCACGGAGTAACTGTTCCACAGACAGCGTGGCAATGCGTTTAACTCCGCTGTATTCTGCCCACTTGTCGCGAAATATTTCTATTGCAACAGGGTCTAAATCGTCAATGGTCAAGTCCTTGCATACATCACCCGAAAAATCGTGACCGCCCTCTGCATATATGGAACGGCGGACTTCTTCCGGCATTGGTACGAGGCTATCGCCATCACGCCACCAAGCAATGCCCTCAAATTGCACAGGCAAACCCACAGGTCGACTTTCAGCTTCAAAAACAAGAACACGATTGCCGTCATCTTCGTATAATTGAAAAGCTACACGGACACGCAATTTATCCATGAAGTATCTGACGGTGTTTTCCGGTTGATCGCAAGCACGGCTTCCTACTATTTTACGTGGACGCTTATCAGAAACGCCAAGAACAAGCCGCCCGCCGCCGTGATTTGACATCGCACAAAGATACTGCGCCGCCTCATTTATGTCTTGACGGTTTTTTGCTTCCTTGAACTCGAAATGATGGCCCTCCGGGGCGTTCAATAATTCATTGAGCGTCACTTGGCATACCTCCCACTTTTAGCGTATCAAGGAAATTCGTCATAGCCCTTGCTCCTATTATTTGTTTTTTCGCCGCCGACATGGACGGCTTACTTTTTGGACGGAGGTTTTTTCTTGATAGCGACTGTACTCGCCTTTTTTGCCGCCTTGTATCTTCCGTCGGGCGGTTTTTGTGTTCCTTTAGGCATGAGCCACACATCACCCATTTTCGTAGCGGACGGAATTTTTCCACTGTCGCACAGCGCCTGTACGCGGCGAACAGAGATGCCCCATAGCTCGGACGCATCTTTCGTAGTCATTATATCCATGTTGCACCTCATTTCCATACCTTCCCGATGCTCTTTATTGTACAACGCACTGGCGAATAATGCAAGAATTATTTATGCCCGCGAAAATCCACGGGCATGAATCATTTTTCCCCTTGACAATCTGCGTTCTATAGGCTGCAGGTCTTACAATTGACCGAAATCAGCAAGACCCCTGCATCAAAAGAGCAGCGAGCTACAACGACTCAAGTACAATGCCGCCGCCCAAACTCTTATTATATTCATTGTTATTGCGCAGCTTGCCGACAACCTTTGCAAGCACTTGCTGATAAAGCTTGACCCCGGTATCCGGATCGGACGAAACAAGGGATAAAATATCATCCTTATCAATACCCAAAAGCTCAGTAAATTGTTCGGCACGGCAATTAAGAGTAAACGGCTGATTAGAAAGACAGCTTTCACCAAGCACATCACCTTTTCTGAGCCGAGCAACTTCAAGCTCTCCACCCTCCTCGCGAGAACCGGAAAAAAGCCGCAACTCGCCTTTGAGCAGAAAATACATTGTATTGTTGTAATCACCGCATCGGAAAAGAAGTTCATCTTCATAATAAGTCTTAACACGGAACATTTTTGCGAGCTTTTTCCATTGCTCCTCGCTCAAATCAAACGAAAAAGTCTTCTTTAACTCAGCGATGACTTCACTACGCTTAAGCTTGCGCTGCTGCTGCTCATCCCTTAAAATATGCTGATTAGAAAGATTGTTCTCCTCCATGACTTTTCTCAACTCGTAGCGCCGCGCAGCGACTATTGCACTTATCTCTTCCCAGAGCTTTTGATTGAGCCTATATCGGGAAAAAGCATCAAAACCCGGTTTTGCATCTTTACGGCTGATAGCAATATTGTTTAGCGACTCAGCGGCGCCATCGGGGTCGCCTTTAAGCATATAATCGATAGCAAGCATCATGTTTGAACGGAAAATTTTCTCATCCAAATCATCGCGCAAAAACTCGCCGGGATACGGGTCGAAATCTTCCGGAGTCACAGGAACCATGTTCCCGATTTTATACTGTGAAGAGATCTTCGCTCTTTCATATACAAAACGATAAATATCCTCCCGAATACGCTTCCACTGCGGGTGTTTTTTCGGCACAGGCAAATGCTTTATTGACAATGTGTTATCAAGAAAAAATGAAAAACCGTACATTCTGCTGTTTATAACATAGTCAATATCTTCACCCCTTGTAATATGGGGGTCAAAAGGTACGCTCTGAAACATATCGCGATGTATGATCATAGCGCCCCCAAAAGCAAACGGAGTGCGCTTGACTCTGGGAGGACAACCGATAATCTCGTCAAAAGCTTTGGCTTTAGAACCAAAACGATCCCAATGAGTCATCCAGGCTTCGGTTTTAACATCATCATAATACTGGTCATGCCTGTTGATATAATAGCCGGCCATACCGTAAACGACGTCGCCATAAACTCTCTTGCCCAAGAACTCAACAGAACGCGCAACCCAATCAGCTTTTTCAAAAACCTCATCATCGTCAATTAGAATAGCCGCGTCCGCCGCCAAAATATCAGCGCAAAGCAGACACATATTTCTGACATTGGCATATCCAATCATCGAAAGAAGCGGCGCCGTTCTGCGTAAAGAATCAGTCTCAAAAATGATTTCAGATATTCTTGCAAGATCGTAAATGGTAAATATATAAGTCTCTGCCTTTAAGTCAACAGAATTGACAATGCTGAGAACACGCTCCTGCGCGGCTTGTGCAACATCCGGAGTTGTCGGACAAATCAAAAGCACGAGCTTAAAGTCCTTAACAGACAGAATTTTCATGCTTTCCAGTGTGCGTGCAAGAGTTCCCTCCTCGTCCAGCGGCGTCGGGTGATCATAAACTGCGTCGCCTTCAATCCATCCATCAGCCTTTTTCCGTGACCAGTATGTTGGAATCAAAACAACCTTTCTCATAAGTAACGAACCATCCTTTCATGGTAGAGCTTTATTTTTCAGAGCGCATAGAAAATTGTGCCCTGATACTACATTAGTTAAAGACTATATATCTCAACAAGTGAGTCTATAAGCGAGTCCTGCGTATAATTATCACGAGCGTACTTTGCCGCCGCTTCGCCCCGTTGCTTCCGATCAGGGTTAAAAAGCTCAGACTGTATCGCATCAGACAGCCCGATTTCATCCTCTACATCTACCAAAGCGCCAATTTCATCTGTAATAATATCCATAAGCCCGCCTTGATTTGTAGCAATGACAGGACAACCGCAGGCCAGAGCCTCAATTGCGACAAGCCCGAAAGGCTCCCGGCGCGAAGGCACAACACTAACGTCCGCACTACTGAAAAAAGAGCGAAGCTGTGACACGCCTATATGTCCTACAAAACTGACAGACTCAAGCCCCAACTTACAGGCTTGGCTTTTCAGCTTATCAGAAAGCTCGCCGGCGCCCGCAATTACTGTTGATATCTTGCCCGGATGCTTACTCTCATAGAGCTTTGCCGCATCAAGGAGAACATCGATACCCTTGAAATTTGCAAGCTTTCCCGCAAAAAACACGAGCTTATCATTGAGCCTGATATTATACATTTGACTGAGCATTTCCTTAGGTACAGGCTCGGGAAAAAACTGGTCGGAATCATAGCCATTTCTCATGATAACGGCCTTATCTGCGCAGCTTGGAAAAAACTCGCGCACAAGCTCGTCATTATCGTTTGAAATAGTAATTAACCTCTTTGCACCGGCAGCCGCTTCATCCGCGTATTTTCTAAACCGTGCCCCCTGCTGATATCCCATCAAATCTGTTCCGTGCGCGGTGATGAGATATGGGATCCCCGTCTTAGCGGAAAGCCAGCTCAAAAGCCAAATATGCTGAGCATGAATAATATCAGGCGTAAAAACCGAAACAGCCTCGCCGATAGCACGCTCAAATGCAAAAAGATAAGCCTCAAGCTCCTCTTGACTTAAATCAAAAAAAGTTTTTACACTTCGAGGATGAGTAGTAAAACATGGGAAATTAAACGGCAACGCATTGGCAATCTTTTCATCATTAGTGAAAAAAACAGGGAAAATTTTCGCGCCGCTAACCCCGGCATACTCAGCCGTGTTTTCAGGCATTACAATACCCACCTCGTGACCCATCTTAATTAGATGCACCGCAATGTTGCGGGTATAGGTTCCGCTCCCGGAGCCAACCAACGGAAAATGATTTATAAGCAAAACTCTCACGAAATCACCTCATACCAACTCTTTCGATAAATGTCTCCCACGCAAGCACAACTTTTTCGTACTCAGACACATATCTATCCAAGCTGCTCCAGCTTTCATCGAAATTATCAATTAAAGTGTTAAACTTTATATTTAATGTATATTTTGCAAGAGCAACAATTCCGCGAACAAAATGCTCCCTCTGCAACTCCTTACTTTCAAGGAAGTCCTTTCTGAGCAAGTAATTATAAAAAGGATTTCTGCCTACCCAGCCTGCAATAGCATAGTAGAATCTATCCTGCGTATCCCGGTCAGAACGCAGATTAGGCTCGACCGGAAAATTCTTATACGTGTCATGAAGCGGATTTAGACAAATATCAATGCATGGGATTTCGCTCTTGGCGACTGCAACTCCGAGCAGGGTATCTTCTCCTCTGCTCAAGAACATTTCGCTTTTCACAGTGTAATGAGAGGAGAAAAAAGGAGGAAGCGACGAAAAAGCCTCAAGCTTAAACGCCGTGTTTCCACCGAGGATTTTTGTGCAAGGCTTGGCTTGGGCACTTTCAGACTGGAACACAAGAGACCTGTGGACTTCACTGCTTTGCCAGTACTCAATCATATCTTCTTTTTGTACGCCTATAAGCAAGTCGTCCATTCCGTCGAATCTTGCCGGAGGCAGAATATTATAACCGCTGTATTCTCCGGTTGTGATGAGCGCACCGGCTCTTAGAAACTCAAGATGAGCACCAAAAAAGTCAACCTCATGGGTTGAAATTTCGCCATCTATTTTTCTCAGCACAATAGGCAGGACGTCAGAATCAACGAAAAACAGAATGTCAATCTGCCTGAGCAAAGCCTCAAGCAGCACAATATTTCGATTAAAGCCATAAGGCACGAGCCCGCGCGCTGTGTCCACCGGACAATTAAGAAGCTCCTGAGTTGCAAAAGCAGATAATCCCAAACGCCGGAACTGAGTTGATAAGAACTCAGGGCTATTGATATTCACGGCAAAAAGCGGGATTTTTTTTGTTATGTCATGCACAGCTTGCGGACAGAGCTTATCGGTATACGCAACAATAGCACAATCAAGCTTGTGACCGTGCATTAAAGCATTATCTACAAAACTAAGAAGCGGAGCACTGTCATCGAGGCTTCTTACGATCGTTCCCAAAGCAATTTTCAACTGCACACACCTCAATAGAAGCTGACTGGTATAACGCCAAACATTGTTCACTGTAACCATGTCCGCGCATGACGTACACATAGGTATTTTAGCATAACAAGCGCGGAAAGTGAAGAATTTTTTACCGCATGAGCAAAGCTAACGCTACATCTTGCAGCAAAAACTTAGAAACTTAGAAAATAAAATTGAATTGACAGCACAGGGATAATATGATATAATCTGGCTGGATGCAGAAAGACTGAATAAATTCAGCACGATATACATATTATATAAAGAATATTCCTCATATCCTCATATTTTCCTCACCAAACCGAACAGGCAAAACTGTTGAAAAACAGTGACGCAAAACAAGGGGTCTAAGGCTAGAACAGCTATGACAGCCCGGTTACCGAAAGTGGTTTTTTTTAAGCCCCCTTTTCGGTATTCCGAGAAGGGGCTATTTGCATATAAAAGTGGGAAAGAAAAATCAGTGCAATCAAGCAAGCCGAAGTTAAATAGAATTGTTTCCATAAAAAGTGGAGATAATAACTATAAAAAAAGACAGTAAAATCAAGAAAAAACAAGGCACAGCAAAGATAAGATACAGCAAGAGAGCAAACACGGAAAGTAAGGAAAAGGGTGCGAACAAGGGAAAAATAAGAGAGACAGGGGACTATTATTATGAAAAAGGTAAACATAAATCTAAGGAAGCTCTTGGCATTATCGCTGGCGTCGATAATGCTGATAAGCACAATAGTTACACCTGTAGCAGCAACCGGAACTGCTGAAAATGAGCATGGAATGCCCCAAATCCATGTGAATCAATCCCCTGCGCCCATTGAAGAAAACAACGAAGAAGAACTTGAGATAGAAGAAGACCCTCAGAATCAAGGCGCCGTAGAACCGCAAGAAAACCCGGAGCCAAACCCTGAGGAAGAAGAGCCAGAGGAAAACGAAGAAGCGGACTCTGAGGAAAACGAAGAAGAGGGAGCAGCGGAGCCTGAGGAAGACGAAGAAAATGAATATGAAGAGGAAGAAGAGCCGGAGAGCATAGAGCCAATGATGGCAATGTTTGCTATGAGCAGTGTCATGGTCGATTCCGAACAAGCGCTGCGAAATGCTATAGCAGCGGCAGGAACTACACGGACATACATTGAAATATTAAACGGATTTTTTATACCTAATAATCCGGGATCAATCATAATCCCAAGCGGAGCTGACATAGTACTGTTTTCTAATAACAATGTTGTGTTAACTTGTTTTGGGGGAGGACTTACGCCGAGACATTTCATAGTGCAAAGCGGAGGCGCCCTTACGCTGGATTATGGGATTACGCTAAGTGCAAGTGTAAATAACCAAGCTTCAGGAGGCGTAGAGGTAAATGGCGGCACGTTGACGATACTTGAAGGCGCCGTACTCACCGATAACCGCGGAACGCAGAATGGCGGCGCGGTACATCTAAACGGCGGTAACCTAGTACTGGATGGCGGCAGCATTATCAACAACACTGCTTCATACGGCGGCGCCATAAAGGCAAGAAATGGCGGCATAGTCACAATAATAAGCGGTGTAATAGGAAATAACTCAGCGCGCTTTCAAGGCGGCGGCATACATATGGAAAATGGGCGAATTGAAATGACCGGTGGCGTAATCACCGGCAACAGAACGACTGAAGCTGCGCCCGAGGGAGCAATGGCGGGAATTCAGACTTTCAGCGCGGCTTTTATGCCATTTAGTGAGCCTCCGGCAGGACCGGACAATCACCCTCAAGGACGCGGCGGCGGTGTATATGTAGAAGACTCCGTGTTCAATGTAAGGGACGCAATAATAAGCAACAACCGCTCCTCAGGTCACGGCGGCGGTGTGCTTGCCTTAAACAGCACATTTAACATGACGGCTGGAACCGTAATAGCAAACAGCGCCGAAGAGAGCTCATCAGGCGGCGGCTTGGCATTTATTGGCGGAACTGCTACAGTTCTAGGCTCTACAATCGGAGAAGTGGGGATAAACAGAAATACAGCAGCAAGCGGTGGCGGTATTTACGTGCTTTCCGGAAATCTGACACTTACGGACGTCACAATAACCGGGAACCTGTCATACGGCAGCGGAAACAGCGGCGGCGGTGGGTTGACACTGCGCAACACAGCGACTGTTGTAGTGAATGGCGGCACAATAACCCATAATGAGGCAAACCAGGGAGGCGCCGTCAGTGTAGGGATAAGAAACGACACCGGCGAATTTTCACGCTTTACGATAAACGGAGGGACGATATCCCAAAACAGGGCTAACTTGGGAGGCGGTGGTGTTTTAGTCAATAACAACGGCGTGTATGTATCTGTCAACTCTAATTTGATAAACAATGCATCGCGAACCGGAGGCGGCTTATCCCTTGATGCTCACGGGCAGGCAACAGTTACCGGCGGAGTAATAAGCGGGAATACGGCAATGACACATGGCGGCGGTGTATTTAGCAGCGGAAGCACCGAGATAACAGACGCCACAATAGAAAACAATCACGCAGCACTAAGCGGCGGAGGCATAGTAGCAAACGGAACAACAACGATAAGAAACAGCATCATAAGAAACAATACCGCAGGAGAACTAGGCGGCGCAATAATAAACGGCATGCATCCTACAGGTGGTCCGGGTGCTATTGTTATCGGACTGGGCGACTTACGTATTTTGGACGGTAGTGTAGTTAGCGGCAATACGGCAGGAACATATGGCGGCGGTATATACATAAGAGATCGTAATACAGACCCCTCGCCACCGGCATTTCCGTCACGCAATCTGGAAATAGTAGACAGCACAGTAAGCGGCAACATGGCAGGAAGACATGGTGGCGGCATATACATAGAAACGCGTCCAGATGCGGAAGGAACGCTCAGAGTTCTGGGCAACTCACAGGTGACTGGCAATATAGCCGGAGCTGTTATATCTGGCGGTGTGGGTACCGGAGAACTTGCCGCCGGAACATACCACGAAGGCGGGGCGATATTTACAGGCGAGCACAGCAGAGCTACTGTAGATACATCGGTATTGTTTGAAAACAACAGAGCAAGCGGCGGACCGTACTGGATAGAAGATTATGCGGATGATGGAAAATATGACCCCGGGGTAGAAATAAGAACCGATGATTTAAGAGCGCTTCATAATGGAACAAATCTGCCAAGAGTGGGCGAGTCAGCACTATCAAGCTCAAACACAGTAAGAGCATTCACACATCTGGCAAACAACTATGATGTAAACTATGTAGGAAATCCGGATGACTTAATAAGATATACGGTAATCTTCGACCTAAACCGCGGAAGAGATGAAGCCCCGCACAGAGTTGTGAGCGGCATACTGCTAAATACCGCAATAGGCGCGGAAATACCGGAGTCTCCTGTATGGATGGGGTACAATTTCTTAGGCTGGAACACACAGACCGCCGGAAATGGCACGGCGTTTACAAGCAGCAACATAATAAGCGCGAATATGACGGTATACGCACAGTGGGAGCTGCGTGAACTTGCAATGCCGGAAGATTTCAGTAAAACAGCCAATGAAGCTGCATATGTGCCCGGAGAGGAACTGACATACAGAATCAGTTTTACCCTGCCTGCTGATGTTGATAGCTATGCGAGTATTACAATAAAAGACGAATATGATAGT
>Ga0209755_10000679_pt1 | contig 59543 bp, 47 predicted proteins | sample TergutCo191P1_FD_187301 | JGI IMG/M metagenome (GOLD analysis project Ga0209755, IMG submission 187301) | Cornitermes sp. P1 segment gut microbial communities from Petit-Saut dam, French Guiana - Co191P1 (SPAdes) (version 2) | ecosystem: Host-associated > Arthropoda: Insects > Digestive system...
ACCAGAGCATCTACGACCTCACGCGAAAAGGCGGCAGGCTCTACGAGCAGCGCGAAATCTGCCAGTCCATGCTGTCGGACATCCCCGGCATCTCATGCGTCAAGCCGCAGGGGGCGTTCTACGCGTTTCCCAAAATCGACATCAAGAAATTCAACATCACCGACGACGAGAAAATGTCGTACGACCTCTTGCGCAGCGAACATATCCTGATAATCCACGGCAAGGGCTTCAACTGGAAAGAGCCCGACCACTTCAGAGTAGTCTTCCTGCCGCAGCCGGAAGACCTGACCGCGGCGCTGGGCAAGATGAAGAGATTTTTCGCGGCGTACAGGCAGTAGCGAAACAATTCACATATATAAGGATTAATGTATATTATGAAATACCAAACAACCAATACACAGGCGAAGTCTCGTACGGTTCTCTTTGCGGCCATGATTATCATGGTGTGTGGGATAGGCGGGTTATCGAGCGCGCAGACGTGGAATTGCGGGCCGAAAGGTAAACCAGATGCAATAAAAGCTACTCTGGTGAGTGGAACGCTTAAGATTAGCGGTAACGGGCCAATGAAGGATGACAATCACCCATGGAATCGTTACGCAGGTGCTGGAGACTCGATTACCAACGTGATTATTGAAGAGGGCGTGACTTCTATCGGGGAAGATGCGTTTGCCTACCTAAAAGCGCTAAATTCTATCACAATCCCTAATAGTGTAACATCTATTGGGAAATACGCATTTGCAAAATGTGCTAGTTTGACATCTATCGCAATCCCGAATAGTGTGAAATCTATTGGCGAGAACGCGTTTGAGGAGTGTACCAGCCTGAAATCCGTCACAATCCCAAATAGTGTGGCATACATCGGACAAGGTGCATTTATTAAGTGTACCAGCCTAACGTCCGTCACAATCCCCGGAAGTGTAATATCTATTGGAACGCATGCATTTGAGGGTTTGTCCATACATGTAGATAAAGATAACCCGTCATACAGCTCTGTTGACGGAGTGTTCTTCAATAAAGCACAAGATACCCTTATACAATATCCTCCTGCAAAACAAAGCAGCTCGTACACAATTCCAAACAGCGTAAGGGTAATAGGAGAGTATGCGTTCGCAGGTTGCGACGGTCTTACATCTATCACAATCCCCGGCAACGTGAAATCTATCGGTAAGATGGCATTTGCTTTTTGCAAGAATCTTAAGTTTGTGACAATCTCAAATGGTGTAAAATCCATAGGCGAGAATGCGTTTGTGGAATGTACCGCACTAACGTCCGTCACAATCCCCGGAAGTGTAACATCTATCGCATTTCAGGTATTTGCGTATTGCACCGGCCTAACGTCTATTACAATCACAGAAGGCGTGACATCTATCGAACATGGAGCTTTTTATCGTTGTACAGGTTTGGCTTCGATCACAATTCCGCGTAGTGTGACATCTATCGAAAGTGGAGTATTTGCGAGCTGCGTCCGCTTAGCATCCATAAATGTACACGAAAAAAATCCATCATACAGTTCTGTTGACGGTGTGTTGTTCAACAAGGCTATGAATACTCTAGTAGGGTATCCAATTGCAAAACAGGGCAGTTCATACACTATTCCAAACAGCGTAGTAACTATAAAAGAGTATGCGTTTGAAGACTGTATTAACCTAAGGTCTATAACAATTCCAAATAGCGTAATTGAAATCGGAACAGGTGCATTTCGTGGTTGCGGCAAATTGAAATCTGTCATAATCTCACGTAACGTGGAAGTTGTTGGAGAATATGCGCTTAGTGATTGCCCCTTGTCTTCCGTAACCAGTTTGAATCCTGTTCCTCCCGCCATTAAGGATGGGGACGCCTTGTTCAATGTAATTCCCTGGGGCGCTACCTTATACGTCCCGGAAGCCGGTATCAAAGCCTACAGGCAGGCTCCCGGTTGGAAGAAATTCGACAGCTATAACATTCGGCCGATGAAAGACTGACAAACATTATGACACAGCTAAAAAATTTCAACACACAGGCAATGTTCCGTATCACTCTCTTCGCAGCCATGATTATCGTGGCATGGGGCGCGGGCGGGTTATCGAGCGCGCAGACGTGGGATTGCGGACCAAAGGATAGGCCTGACGCAATCAAAGTTACTTTGGTGAATGAAACGCTTAGGATTAGCGGTACCGGGCCGATGAAGGATGACAATCACCCATGGAATCGTTACGCTGGTACCGGAGACTCGATTACCGAAGTGATTATTGAAGAAGGCATAACGTCTATAGGGAAGTACGCGTTTAACTACCTAAAAGCGCTAAATTCTATCACAATCCCTAATAGTGTAACATCTATTGGGAAGTACGCATTTGCAAAATGCGCCAGTTTGACGTCTATCACAATCCCAAGTGGTGTGAAATCTATTGGGGAGAACGCGTTTGAGAAGTGTACGGGCCTGAAATCCATAACAATACCCCGAAGCGTGACATCTATAGGCCAGGGTGCGTTTATGAGTTGTACCAGCCTAACGTCCGTAACAATCCCCGGAAGCGTAACATCTATTGGAAAACATGCATTTGATGGTTGTACCCGTCTGGCATCTATAAATGTAAATAACGATAACCCGTCATACAGCTCTGTTGACGGAGTGTTCTTCAATAAAGCACAAGATACCCTTATACAATATCCTCCTGCAAAACAAAGCAGCTCGTACACAATTCCAAACAGCGTAAGGGTAATAGGAGAGTATGCGTTCGCAGGTTGCCCCGGTCTTACATCTGTCACAATCCCCGGCAGCGTGAAATCTATCGGCAAGATGGCATTTGCTTTTTGCAGGAATCTTAAGTTTGTGACAATCTCAAATGGTGTAAAATCCATAGGCGAGAATGCGTTTGTGGAATGTACCGCTCTAACGTCCGTCACAATCCCCGGAAGTGTAACATCTATCGCATTTCAGGCATTTGCGTATTGCCGCGGCCTAACGTCCGTCACAATCTCTGATGGCGTGAGGTCTATCGGAGGAAGTGCATTTTACCTTTGCTCAAGTCTTATATCCGTCACAATTCCGCGCAGCGTGACTACAATCGAAGCGATGGTCTTTGTTTCTTGCACCAGTTTGACGTCTGTAAATGTACACAAGAACAACCGTTCATACGTTTCTGTTGACGGCGTATTGTTCAATAAAGCGATGGATACCCTGAAAAGATATCCGCCGAAGAAACAGGGTACGGCGTACGCGATTCCAAACGGCGTGACGACTATAGAAATGTATGCGTTTGAGGATTGCGCTAACCTGACATCCGTAACGATTCCAGGCAGCGTAATTGAAATCGGAGATCGCGCATTTTCCTATTGCAGCAAACTGACCTCCATCACAATCCCCGGCAGCGTGACATCTATTGTGGGTGGTGCGTTTGTGAATTGCACCCGCCTGACTTCCGTTACCAGTTTGAATCCAATTCCACCGGCCATTGATGATAGCGATAACCCATTCAATGGTATTCCGTGGGGCGCAGCCTTACTCGTCCCGGCTGCCGGTATCGATGCCTACAGGCAGGCATACGGGTGGAAGAATTTCGGCAGCTATAACATTCGGCCGATCAGGAATTGACCTGCGCGGCGCGGCAAGCGGCGTATCGGCTGCCCGCGCTCCGCGCTCCATTTGCGGCGTTTGGCGGGCGGGGGCGCTATTTCAGTAAAAATCTTTGTCCTAATTTTGCTTTTTCCGGTGGAATATAGTATATTATATAGTGTAGTATTTACAGTAAAAAGGGGGGTGCCGTATGGGACGTATGGACAGAACGGCCGTGCGCAAGTTAGACATGAATTCGCCGGATTTTGAAGAAGAGAACATGATGATCTTTCATGGCACCCCGGCTGAATGCTGGCAGGTCATGCGGGATGTAAACAGGCAGGCCATGTACCTCGGCGGCGGTGAATTTGATGTGGATGCCCCGCTGAGGCGCGATATCGCGGCAAAATTTTTTCGTAACCAAAATAATTAACTTGTCAAAATAGCCTGAGGCGCAGATGAATGATTCGGGGATAAAAGAGGTAAAAATCCTGGAGGATGACTATCGGGATATGATTACCGCGCTTGTTGAAGAAAAGGTACAATTTCTTCTTGTCGGCGGGTATGCCGTTGGCGTACACGGGTATCAGCGGCCAACAAAAGATATAGACTTTTTGGTTTGGCCAAACCCGGAAAATGCCCTCCGCGTAATAAAAGCGCTCGAAAAATTCGGTGCCCCAATGCACGACATATCGGTTGAGGACTTTGAAAAAGAGGGTACCGTCTTTCAGATCGGCGTTCAGCCGGTACGCATAGACATTGTAACCGCAATCGTTGATGTTAATTTTGAAGAAGCGTACCGAAATGCCCAAATGGCGGTAGTTGACGGGATCAACTTCCCCGTCATACCGTTGCAGGACCTGATCAAAAACAAAAGAGCCGCCGGACGACCGCGTGACCTGAATGACGCGGAGCACCTCGAGGTAATCCTCAAGAAAAAATCGCAGGCCGGGGCGCGGTAAATCCACATAAACAAAGGCAGGTATACGATGTCAATCAAAACCAAAATCTTCCACGCGGCCATCATTATCACGTCTATGGCCGCGATAACCGTCTCCGCCAACGACTGGCCGAACTGGCACGGGCCGGACAGGGCTAATAAGTCTAAGGAGGCCGGGCTGCTCAAGCAGTGGCCGAAGGAGGGGCCGAAGCTCCTCTGGACGGCAAGCGGCCTCGGCGAGGGGTACAGCGGGGCTGTCACCTCCGGCGGGGTGGTGTACAGCGCGGGGATGAAGAACAAGAAAAACTACGTCTACGCCTTTGGCACCGGCGGTAAGCTGTTGTGGGAGACGGCGATAAGCGGTCCGGTGTGGGACGGCTCGACGGCGTCGTGGGCGCGGCAGTACACGGGGTCGCGCGCTACGCCCACGGTTAGCGGGGAGATGGTTTACCATCTGACAGACGCGGGGATGCTCGCGGCATTAGACGCCAAAAACGGTGCGCAGAAGTGGTCGGTCAGCCTCCGCGAGGCGTACGGGGCGGAGATGCCGATGTACGGGTACTCCGAGTCGCCGCTTGTTGCGGGCAACAGGCTTTACGCCGCGGCTTACGGGAAGAAGGCCGGGGTGGTTTGTCTTGACAAAAACACAGGTAAAGCGATATGGGAGTCGGCACCGCTTGACGGGAACGCCGGGTACGTCTCTTTCGTCATGTCGGAGGCGGGGGGCATGAAGCAGATTATCGGGTTCGCGTCCGAGTATGTTTACGGCATGGATTCGGAAACGGGCAAGGTTCTTTGGACCGGGGCGGTCAAGAACAGCCACGGCCTGCATTGCACCGACGTGACCCTGCACCCCGGCCACGTTTTCGTGTCGAGCGGGTACGGGTTCGGCTCGCAGCTGCTCAAATTCGGGCAGAGCGGCAAGGATATCACCGTTTCCCAGGTGTACAAGACCGACCTGATGGACAACCACCACGGCGGCGTCATACTGCACAACGGGCACATCTACGGCTCGGGCCACAAGAGCGACGGGTGGTTCTGCTTAGATGTGATGACCGGGAAGCAGAAGTGGAAAGCTGCGGGCAAGGGTGCGGTAACTTTTGCGGACGGGATGCTGTACATCTACGAGGAGAAGGGGCAGATGCGTTTGGTGAAGGCCGAGCCGGGCGCATTCGCCGAGACCGGCTCGTTTCAGGTGCCCGACGGCGGGAAGGGCCCGTTCTGGGCGCACCCGGCGGTCAGCCACGGGGTGCTTTACCTGCGCCACGCCGACAAGCTGTACGCCTATGACGTAAAGGCGCGGTAATCAGGTTTTATTTTGATTTCAGCGGCCCGTCATGTATATTATAGAAAGCGCGGTTAGATACCGCGCCGGTGCCGCCGGGCGACTGCACAACAGCCGTGATGCAGCCCGGCGGCGCAGACACAATATCTAACCGTAAAATCTACAGTATCTATTACAGAAAGGCTGGCGTTGATGCCGATTAAAGTTAAATTTTCCCGTATGGCCGCCATCATTGTCTCAATGGCGGCGGTAACCGCTGCATTTGCTTCCGACTGGCCAAACTGGCACGGGCCGGACAGGACGAATAAATCCAAGGAGACAGGGCTTCTGAAGCAATGGCCGGCGGGCGGGCCTAAGCTGCTTTGGACGGCGGACGGCCTGGGTGCGGGGTACAGCGGCGTGTCGGTATCCGGCGGCGTCGTTTACAGCGCGGGCGTTAAGGAGAGCGTTTCCGACACCGTTAATAAGCCCAAGGTCAACTACGTCTTCGCGTTTGACCTCGGCGGCAAGCTGCTTTGGGAGGTTGAGGCGGGGCCGGCCTGGGAGGCGCAGCGCGCGTTTGCCCGGGCCTACCAGGGGTCGCGCAGCACGCCCACGGTTGACGGCGGCATGGTATTCTACCTCAGCGACACGGGGCTCCTGCTCGCGCTCGACGCGAAGAGCGGCGAGCGGATGTGGACGCTTAACCTGCGCGAAAAATACGATGCGACAATACCGGAGTACGGCTACTCGGAGTCGCCGCTCATCGCTGGCGACAGGCTTTACGCGGCAGCCTACGGCAAGAAGGCCGGCGTTGTCTGCCTGAACAAAAAGACCGGCAGCGTTATTTGGGAGTCAGCGCCCAAGGCCGCCTCCGCCAAAAGGGGCGATCCCGGATACGCCTCGTTCATCATGGCGAACAACAGCGGCTACAAGCAGCTGATCTCGTTCAGCGCTGATTACGTATACGGCATGGACTCCGAAACCGGCAAGTTCCTTTGGACGGCAGGCATCAAAAATAACCGTGACAATAACTGTACCGACGCCGTATACCACGACGGCCACGTATTTGCGACGAGCGGCTACGGGCGCGGGTCTATCCTCGTCAAGCTCGAACAGAACGGCAGCGAGGTCACCGCCAAGAAGGTCTACGACCTGAAGCTGCTGGACAACCAGCACGGCGGCGTCATCCTGCACGACGGGCATATTTACGGCTCCGGCCACGATAACCCCGGGTGGTTCTGCTTAGACTTCAAGACCAGCAAGCAGAAATGGAAGACCCCGGGCAAGGGATCGCTGACATTCGCGGAGGGGATGCTGTACCTCTACGACGAAACGGGGACGATGACCCTCGCCAAAGCCAGCCCGGAGAGCTACGCGGCGGTCAGCTCCTTCAAGGTGCCAGAGGGTGGGAAAGGTTCGTACTGGGCACACCCGGTCATAAGCCACGGCGTACTCTACCTGCGCCACGCCAACAACCTCTACGCCTACGGCATAAAGGCGAAATGACTTGATGCCGGGGCCCTTTTGGATCTCGTTTACACTCGGCGGCCTGTTGTGGGCTGCCGTTTTGTTTTGGTGGTTCACGTCTCCCCCGTTCACAATAACCGGGCGCGTGCCGGGAATGGACGGAGAACCGCCGGATATGGCAGCTGTTTCCCGCGCGTCAACTGATATCGGCGCGGTCTTTATGCGGTTTGACGGTGTTTTGCCATCAACATCAATCAAGGCGTCATGGCCCAATTTTCGCGGTATTAACGGCGATAATATCAGTACCGAGAGCGTTGCGCTGCGGGACTTGTCGGACGGGAATAAGCCAGATGTGCTGTGGACGGCTGATCTGGGCGAGGGGCATGCCGCCCCCGCTGTTCATAACGGGCGGGTTTACGTTCTTGATTATGATGAGTTGGCCGGGGCCGATATGCTGCGCTGTTTTTCGCTTGACAGCGGGGAGGAGATGTGGCGGCGCGGGTACAGCGTGAAGGTCAAGCGCAACCACGGGATGTCGCGGACGGTCCCGGCGGCGAGTGACAGCGCTGTAGTAACGGTAGGCCCCCACTGCCACGCTATGGGAACGCACGCTGTTACCGGAGAACTGTTGTGGGGGATTGATATGGTAAGCGAGTACGGGTCGGAAGTGCCGCTGTGGTATACGGGGCAATGCCCCATTATAGACGATACCGTCGCCGTCCTCGCGCCGGCCGGGGCCAAGTCACTGTTAATCGGGGTCAATACGATGACCGGCAAGGTTGTTTGGGAGACGCCGAACAGGCACGGGTGGAAGATGTCGCACTCATCGGTAGTCCCGATGACGTTTTTCGGCCGGCGTGTCTACGTCTACTGCGCGAGCGGCGGGATCGCGGGCGTCGCGGCTGACGGCGGGGACCGCGGGAGCGTCCTCTTTGAGTCAAGCGGGTTCAACCAGTCCGTCGTCGCCCCGTCGCCGGTGCGGATTGGCGATAACAGGATATTTATGACGGCGGGGTACGGCGCGGGGTCGGCGGTGTTTCAGATCAGCCACGAGGGCGGGAAGTTTTCGATAGCTATGGCCGGGCGCCACGGGGTCCGGGAGGGGCTGGCGTCGGAGCAGCAGACGCCGCTGTACCTCGGCGGGCACCTTTACGGCGTCCTCCCCAAGGACGCCGGGGCGCACCGGGACCAGTTTGTCTGCGTTGATGAAAAGGGCCTTTCGGAGATAAAGTGGGCGAGCGGCCCCGAAAACCTGTTCGGGCTGGGGCCTTTCATAGCCGCAGACGGCAAATTCTTCATTTTGGGCGACGACGGGACGCTGACCGCGGCAGCGGCGGGCGCGGAGCGGTTCCGGCGGCTGGGGTCGGCAAAGATCTGCGGCGGGGTCGATGCCTGGGGGCCGATGGCGCTTGTTTCGGGGCGATTATTGCTGCGGGATTCGAGGAAGATGTACTGTGTGGATTTGCGGAAGTGATTTTTTTGCTTTTTTACGTAAGATCAAGTATATTATTGTCAATATGGCGATTCACAAAATAAAGGGCGGTTTCCCGGCTGATGCAAGACATAATGTCTGACAAGCTGTTCATCTTTTCGATACTGATGTTCTCGGTCTTCGCGGTTCCCATAATCGCCAACAAGACCAAGATACCGTCTATTGTATTCTACATCCTGTTCGGCGTCATCCTCGAGCGGTTTGTCTTCACATTGCAGTCGCTGGGCGAGTCGTTCAAGATATTTTCCGAGGTCGGCAAGCTCTATCTGATGTTCATCGCCGGCGTTGAGATAGACATATTCTTCTTCAAGAAGAACGTAAAAAAGAGCGCTGTTTTCGGCGTGCTGTCGTTTTTGATACCGCAGGTTGCGGGGACTGTGGTTATAGTGAGCCTCTTCGGCTATACGCTCAACGCCGGGCTTTTAATCGCGAGCCTCTTCGCCTCGCATACGCTTTTATCGCTTGCGATCATCAACAAGTTCGGGATAGGCAGCACGGGGCCGATTTCTGTAGCCGTGGGGGCTACGATCGTCTCCGACATCGCGGTGCTTGCGCTTCTGGCGTTTATCGCCGACCTCGCGCGTGTCGATAACATCCCGCTGCACTACTGGGGGATGCTGTTCGGCAGCTGGGTGATATTCATCTGCGGCATAATGTTCATTGTCCCCAAGATCGCGCGGCGGGTCTTCCACGTGTTTTCGGAGGACGGCTACGCGCAGTTCCTCTTCGTCTTCGCGTCGGCCTGCTTCCTCTCGTGGCTCGCGCACCACCTGCGGCTCGAGTCGCTCATCGGCGCGTTCTTCTGCGGGCTGGCGCTCTGCAAGATCATCCCCAAGCACAGCATTCTGATGACGAAGATAAACTTCGTGGGCAACTCGTTTTTCATACCGTTCTTTTTCATCTCGGCGGGCATGCTCATAAACCCGAATAACCTAAGCGAGTTTTACGACGCGCTGGTTCTGGGCGTCATACTGACGGCGCTGGCCATCGTCACGAAAACCGCCGCCGCTTTCATATACGGCAAGGCTGTAAAATACTCCAACGACGCGATCATGATGCTTTCGGGGATGACGGTGCAGCAGGCCGCCACAACCATCGTCATTGCCGTGGTCGGGCTTGAGATCGGGATCTTAAACGAGACGCACTTCAACGCGGCGATGATCCTCATACTGCTGAGCTGCTCCATCGGCGAGGTGATATCGGTGCACTTCGCGGGGCGGTTCGCGCGCAACCTGCCCAAGAAAGCCGGGGGCTCGAACCCGTTCGAAAGCAAGACGCTCATCTTCGTCCCAAACGTAGCCGCCTGCTCCAACATGCTGGACTTCGCCTGCCTCTTCCGGCACGATGCGAAGAAGTACATCATCTCACCCCTGGCGCTCGCTACCGGCAACAGGGAATCGGCAGCCGACGCGGAGACGCTTCTGGGCGTCTGCATGAACCACGCGCATGAGCTTGAGGAGGTCTATCAGCCGGAGATGCGCATCGCGAACAACGTGGCAGACGGGATACTGCGCACGGCGGCGGAGACGCGCGCCGGGATGGTCGTCTGCCCGTTCGAGAACCAGAGCCCGGCGCTCATCGACGAGTGCCTGTCGCGCCTTGTCTTCACGAGAATGACGAAAAACATCTCGGCGACAAACCGCATCCTCGCCGTCTTCATGCCCACAAGCGAGGTGCGCTCCGACCTGCCGCTCTTCATCGCGGAGATCAGGCACCTGGCGCAGCAGGTCAGCGCTGAAATACTCTTCTATATGTCCGACAGCCAGGCCGGCAAAATCAGCGCCAGGATCGACAAATACCTGAGGGCCGTACCAAATTACGAAATCATAAAAAAGAATCACTGGAACGCTATCAAGCGCGATCTGCCCGGCGACATACGTCCCGGCGATGCCGTCATCATATCGATGGGCACACGGTTAAAACTGTTCCGCCTGCCGTCGGCCGACAAGTACCCGTTCCATCTGGCCGACAGGTTCGGCGGCAACTGCATCTTCGCTGCCTATCCCCCGCTGTCGGTAGCCGGCAGCGACGAGGAGTTCGGCTTGCACGGCGGGAATACGGTGCAGAGCGCCCCCGAATATCCCAACCTTGAGGCGGTGGAAACCGCGGATTGCGATTTCAAAACCATCACCGCGTCAATAGCAAATAAAATCGGGGCGGACGCAGACGAAATCTACGGTACGCTGCTGCCGGGCTTGGAACTGTACCCGGTGGAACTGATTCCCGGCGCGGTACTCGTGCACGCGCACACGGAGACCGTCGCTGTCCCCCGCGTATTCGTGTGGCATCAAAAGGGCGGGAACGCAATCGCACCGGCAAACATATCGCCCAGCGTGCTGATCATAGTGCTGAACCCTCTGCACGGCGACCCGCAGGCGCATTTGAAAACGCTGTCGAGGATAGCGGGGATATTTATGAACCCGCACACAGGCGCAGTCATAGAAAACAGTTCGAGCAGTATAGAATTGATAAAAAAATTGCATAACAATGATAACCCGGCGGCTGTACGGCAGCCGTGATGCCGCCGGACATTACGGGTCCGGTGTTTAATCGTGGTACCTATAATAATTTTTGGGGAGTGTGCGGATATGGACGAGCAGACCGGTAATACTAAATTGACTGACGGCAATCAGAATTTGGCGGACGGCGAACAGGCACCGGCGGATGGCGGCAATGCCGCGCCCGTCAACCGCCGGGAATTTTTGAAAGCAGCCTGCCGCGTCGCAGCGCTGGCCGCTATGGCAGTTGGCGCGCGACATCTGATCGATACCCAAAACGGCGGCGGCAAGGTGTGGCAGATCGACCCGAAAAAGTGCATACAGTGCGGGCGCTGCGCGACCGAGTGCGTCCTCACCCCGTCGGCCGTGCGGTGCGTACACGCATACGATGTGTGCGGATACTGCAAACTATGCGGAGGGTACCACAAAGCCAACGCGGGCAAATTGGATACGGCCGCGGAAAACCAGGTCTGCCCTGCGGGCGCCATCGTGCGGACGTACATTGAGGACCCGTTCTACGAATACAGGGTCATCGAGAATAAATGCATAGGCTGCGGGAAGTGCGTAAAGGGGTGTACCGCCTTCGGCAACGGTTCGCTGTTTTTGCAGGTGCGCCACAATATCTGCGCCGGGTGCAACGAGTGCCGGATCGCGGTGAGCTGCCCGGCCAGGGCTATCAGTTTAGTCAGCATCAATACACCATACGTTTCTCCGAAAGAATGAGGGGGTTGATGATGACTAAGAAATTTTCGCTGCGCCCGGCCGGTTTTGCGCTCTTGCCGGCATTAATGCTGATAACTGTGATGGCCGGCGACGCGTCTGCTTCGTTAGACAGGTTCCCGCGGCCCGAGTTTCACGGCGGGTATCAGATCCCCGATAATAACTTCGGGAGCGCACGGGCCGCTTTCCTTTATTATATGGATGTTTTCGCGCTCTTCGCCGCGCTGTGCGCCGCGTGCTGGGTTGTTTTCAAAAAAAGATCGCGGAAAGGCGTTTTGGCGCTGATGCTGGCATCAATCGCCTATTTCGGTTTCTATAAAAGCGGCTGTATCTGTTCCATCGGCGCAATCCAAAACGTATCGGCTGGGATATTCACCGGCTATGCCATACCTATAACCGTATTTTTGATATTCATACTGCCGCTTATCTTCGCGCTCTTCTTCGGCCGGGTCTTCTGCTCCGCCGTGTGCCCGATGGGCGCGGTACAAGACCTTGTGGCGGTCAAGCCCAAAAAAATCCCTGTGCGGATAGACGCGCCTTTGAGGATCATTCCGCATATCTATCTGGGGGCCGCGATTCTGTTCGCAGCAACGGGCGCGGGCTTTCCCGTCTGCAAACTTGACCCGTTCGCCGGCATTTTCCGGCTCAGCGCGCCAACGCCTCTGTTAGCGTGGGGTGTGGCGGTGTTAGTAACCGGAATATTCGTCGCCCGGCCCTACTGCCGGTATATGTGCCCGTATGGAGTGATACTCGGATGGGCATCGCTGATATCGAAGCACCGCGTCAGGATCAGCCCCGGCACGTGCATCAACTGCCGTCTATGCGAAAACGTCTGCCCGGTCGATGCGATCAACCAGCCGGAGGCGGAACCGTCCGGGGAAGAGCGTAAACATTCTGTCAAACGCCTGAAGATATATTTTGCGCTGATACCAGTGTGGATCGCCGCATTCGCTGTGTGCGGATGGTTTTTGGCCGATGCAGCCGCCGAACTCCACCCAAACGTAAAGCTGCTGAGAATTGTGGAACTTGAGGAATCAGGGGCGGTGATGACGAAATCATTAGAGAGCGAGGCTTTACGGATCGATGCGGATATCATGGCTGAACTGAGGCGGGCGGCCGGCGCGGCGAGGACCGGTTTCAGGTGGGGATTGACGCTGCTCGGTATCTATCTGGGAATAGTTATCGGCGGGTATCTTATCCGTCAATCGATGTACAGAAAGCAGGACGGCTACGGCACGGATCCGGTGTCGTGCGTGGAGTGCGGACGGTGCTACGGATATTGCCCGCAGCACAAGGCCGATAAGGAAAAGCCCAAATGGGTCAGGGACGATAAATCGTGTTAGAGAGGAAAAAAATTATGCGCCTTGACAGGAAAAACATCGTGCCGTTAATCAACGGCCTGCAGTGGTCCACCGCCATCGCAGCGCTTATAACCGGCATCCTGCTCGCCGCTACGTATGTGCAGCTGCACATACACGAACCTCTTGTAAACGGCTCCCTCCCTGACTTCGCCCTGCTGACAGACAAAAGTTCGTCCGGCCAGAACCTCCGGGACGAGATCAGGGCGCTTGACATGCTTGCCCGCAAGGCCTACTTTACATCCGTACACCAGATTCGGACCGGAACGATAATTTTTTTTGCAGCAGCGGCCATCTTCCTGATACTATGGAATATCCGAACAACCCTCTTCCCCGCCCCGCCGATGCCGCCGGGCGAAAAAATATCGTGGTGGAGACGGCAGGCGCAATCAGCCAAAGCTGTAGCGATTACCAGCGGAGCGATTGTCTTCATTGTAACGGCATTCGCCGTCAATCACAAATATCAACTGGCATCAACACTGCTAAATAAGCGGGATACTGTTGTTGACAGCAATAAATTCACGCAATGGTGGATGAACTTCAGGGGGCCGGACGGGACCGGCATCGCCGCGTTTGCCAATGCTCCAATTAAATTTGACGGCGGGACGATGGCGGGGATCAGGTGGAAAACCGAAACACCGCTCGAGGGGTTCAGCTCTCCTGTCGTCTACGATAATAAAATATTCCTGACCGGAGCAACGAAAGACATCCGGCAAGTCTTTTGCTTTGACGTCAACAACGGGAAACTGCTTTGGAAGCAGGATGTCAAGGTTACCGGTCAGCCAGCGCCTAAAGTAGACAAAGAGACGGGGTACGCCGCCCCTACAGCCGCCTGCGACGGGAAAAATATCTACGCCATATTCGCAACAGGCGAGCTCGCCGCGTTCACGCTGAAAGGCAAGCCCGTGTGGGCGATATTTATGGGAACGCCGGACAACCACTACGGCCACTCGTCATCCCTCATCACCGCCAACGGGCTGCTCTACGTACAGCTTGACGAGTACGACAAGGGTAAGCTCTCCGCCATCGACACAAAATCAGGCACGACCGTATGGACTGCCCCGCGTAAAATACTCTCGTGGGCCTCCCCTATCCTCATCAATACCAAAAACGGTCGCGAGCTTATCCTCGTGGATAACGAATACGTAACCTCCTACGACCCTGCCACCGGCAAACAGCTGTGGAACGAGGACTGCCTCTACGGAGAGGCCGGGCCGTCGGCTGCGTTTGGCAATGGCATGGTCTTCACCGCAAACGAACACGCGGTCGCCGCCGGGATTGACGTTATCAACACAGGTGAAGACGGCAAGCCCGTCAAACGCTGGCAGTGGCGAGGCGATCTGCCAAACACAGCGAGTCCTGTCGCCGTCGATTCGCTCCTGTTTCTGGCAGCAGCAACCGGGATCGTCACATGCATCAACACAAACGACGGGACTACGCTGTGGACGCACCTGTTCGACAGAGGTTTCTACTCGTCGCCGGTCGTTTCCGGCAAAAATGTTTTTCTCTTTGACCGCAACGGGCTGATGCACGTATTCGCGGCGGCTGCGGAGTTTGAACTGATTGCTTCGTCGCCGGCCGGCGAGCCGGTGGCGGCAACTCCGGCAGTACTTGACGGGTACATGATCGTACGCGGCGAAAAATATCTGTACCGGATTGACGGTATTTAGAAATGCGGAGCCGGAACCTATAAAAACAAATCTGTATTGATATGTGTGGACTTATGTTTGACGATAAAATTAACATTGACGGCTTCGACGCGGCCTGGCTCGACACCCAATTGGAGGCAATCGGGCGTGGGGCGGATAAAATTATTCCTCTCTTGCACGCGATCCACAGGCAATACAACTATCTGCCCCAACCGGCGCTAATTCATCTTTGCGATAATAGCGATATTACTCCGGCAGACGTTACGGGGGTATCAACTTTCTACCCGCAGTTCCGCCGCACGCCCGCCGGACGCCACCGCATAAATGTCTGCACAGGCACGGCCTGCCACGTCAATGGCGCGGATTTGGTTTATGACGGGTTCCGGCGCCATCTTGGATGTACCGGTAACGTGGATACCGATCCGCAAAAGTTATTCACCATCAACAAAGTTGCCTGCCTCGGCTGCTGCACGCTCGCGCCCGTGGTTCAGATCGACGGCGTTATCTATGGCCATGTCACCGCGGCGGCAGCAGGAGGCATCATAGACGATTTTCTCAACAGGCAGGATAAGGGGCAGTCCGGCAGCAGGGACGATATAAACGGTAAAAAGCCTTCAACCGCAAATGAAATACGGATAAGCCTGGGGTCATGCTGCACAGCGTCGGGGAGCAAGGCGGTCTGGGACGCGGTGCAAAGAGTTATTGACAGGTACAGGCTGCCGGTAAAGATAAAGCGCACAGGATGTATAAGCATGTGCCACCAGACGCCGCTTTTAGTGGTAGTTGTCAACTGGACTCCGCATCATTACGCGCGGGTTAACGCTGAAGACGTACACGACATCATCCTGAACCATTTCCCGCCGCCAAGCATCATAGACAAGGCAGCGCGCTGGATTGACGCGAAGACGGAATCGCTGCTGCTGTCGGCGGAGATGAATGCCACGGTAAACCGCCGCCGCATTCATCTCCTCGATAAAAGCCTCGGCAGCTTCTTCGGCATGCAGAAGCAGATAGCCATGGAATGCTGCGGCACCGCCGGACCGCTTGATATCGACGAGTATATAGTGATGGGAGGATTTGAAGCGTTAAAGAGCTGTTTGAACGGAATGATACCGGAAGACCTTATCGACATCATAAAAGACTCCGGCCTGCGGGGACGGGGCGGAGCCGGATTCTCTACCGGGTTGAAATGGCAGACAGTCAGAGATAATGCATCCGGCAGACATGGTGACATATATCTGATATGCAACGGCGACGAGGGCGACCCGGGCGCGTTCATGGACCGCATGCTGTTCGAATCGTTCCCGTTCAGGATCATAGAGGGAATGCTGATCGCCGCGTACGCCGTGGGGGCGAAAGAGGGAATTTTCTACATCAGGACCGAATATCAGGCGTCAATAAACATCATACGGGAAGCGATTGATATATGCGAAAAAAATAATCTTCTTGGCTGCAGGATACTCGGCAGTGATTTTTCCGTAAAATTCACCATAGCCGAGGGCGCTGGTGCATTCGTATGCGGAGAGGAAACCGCATTAATACAATCAATACAGGGCAAACGCGGAATGCCAACGCCAAAACCCCCATATCCCGCCGAACAGGGCTTGTACGGAAAACCTACGCTTATAAACAACTGCGAAACCTTCGCCTGCATCCCGTGGATCATCCGCAACGGCACGGAGGAGTTTAAAAACACCGGCACGCCCAAAAGCCCTGGTACAAAGGTATTCGCGCTCGCCGGGAAAACCGCGAGAGGCGGGCTGATCGAGACGCCGATGGGCGTTACGATACGCGGCATCGTCGAACATATCGGCGGCGGGATTGCGGGCGGCAGAAAATTCAAGGCGGTACAGATAGGCGGACCGTCCGGCGGGTGCATCCCGGCAGAATTGTGCGACATACCGGTAGACTACGAGCAGCTGGCCGGAGCCGGAGCCATGATGGGGTCGGGCGGAATGATAGTGCTTGACGAACACGACTGCATGGTGGATATCGCCAGATACTTTCTGGCATTCACGCAAAACCAGTCATGCGGGCGGTGTACATTCTGCCGCGCAGGTACAAAGAGGATGCTCGATATTCTGGACAAAATCTGCGCCGGCTCGGGTATCGCTAAAGATCTGGCGATACTCGAAGAGCTCGCGGTATCAATAAAAAGCGCGAGCTTGTGCGGATTAGGCAAAACAGCTCCTAATCCGGTGCTGACAACGCTTAGATACTTCAGGGACGAGTACGAGGCGCATATCAGGGGAGAGTGCCCTGCGGGCAGATGTAAAAACATGATCTCTTATGTGATAACGGACGAATGCTGCGGATGCACGATATGTTACCAGCATTGCCCGGTAAAAGCCATCGAGTTCACGCCGTACGCGAATCACTCTATCGACGACACGCTATGCACACGCTGCGGCGCCTGCCGTGCGGCGTGCCCCAAAAAGGCGGTCAAAATAATTCCTAAAAATCAGGCGGCGGCCGTATGATAACGATAACTATCGACGGAAAAACCGTTAATATCGAAGAAGGCGCGACAATCCTCGACGCCGCGAGGTCGGCGGGTATCGATATCCCGGTGATGTGCCACCGCGACAAGAACATATCACCTGTATCGTGCTTCGTCTGCGCGGTAAGGATCGGCGGAAATGACAATTTCGTGCCGTCATGCGCAACAAAGGCCCGTAACGGTATGGCGGTAGACGCGTCTTCCGAATGCGTAAGAGACTGCCGCCGCCGCGCGCTTGAGCTTATGCTGAGCGAACACGCCGGTGACTGCGCCGCGCCCTGCTCGCGGATATGCCCGTGCGGGCTCAATATCCCGGAGGTAATGCGCAATCTGTTATCCGGCGATGTTGATGCCGCGTACAAAACAATCATGCTGAATATGCCCTTACCCGCAACGCTCGGTTACATCTGCCCCGCGCCATGCCAGAAAGGCTGCCGCAGGACGGCCATAGATACTCCCATGTCAATCCAATTGACGCACAGGGCCATCGCAGAACAGGCGATTAACTCGTCATCCGTCAAAAAACATGTTGATACCGCCCCAAAATCAAAAAACATCGCGGTAATAGGCAGCGGCCCCGCGGGACTCTCGTCCGCATACTTCCTTGCCGTTAGCGGATACTCCTGCACGGTCTTCGAATCACAATCCAGGGCCGGCGGGACATTAAGGACTCAATTCGATAAACCGGCGCTTCCGGAAAAAGTTCTTGACGCTGAAATAGAATTAATTGAGGCTCTCGGCGTAAAATTCGCCCTTGGCCAAAAAATAAACTCCATTGATAACATATATGGCGATTACGATGCAATCATAATCGCCGCCGGCCTGCAAGATAACAATCGGCGCCGATTTGGCCTCGAATACGGAAGCCACGGCATCAACGTCTGCCGAGACACGTTAATGACAAGCCGGCCAAACGTATTTGCGTGCGGATCGGCAGCGCGGCCAATTCGCATGGCGGCGCGGGCGGCAGGGCAGGGCAGGCAGACAGCAATATCCGTTGATAATTATCTATCCGGCAAATCAGCGCACAAACCGTTTTTTATGAATACCGGCCACTTGTCGGCGGCGGAGGCTGAATCTTTAGCAGAATCAATACCGCATACCGGCAAAAGCAAGGCGCCGTTATCAATAACCGGCGATCCGGGCCGATGCTTACAGTGCGATTGCAAAAAAAAGAGTTCGTGCGCACTGCGTGATTACGCCGCGCAGTACGGCGCGCACCATCTGCGGTACGCTACGGGCCATCGCAGGCAATACACCCGCCATCTGTATAATGACAGCGGCCTTGTCCACGAGCCGGGCAAGTGTACGGCTTGCGGGAGATGCGTCAATATCACAATGGTGAAAGGGATCACCCCCGGGCTGTCATTCACCGGACGCGGACCGGATGTTTACGTATCGGCACCGTTTGGCGCCGATATCGACAAAGCCATGGGCGCGGCCTTGGACGAATGCGTCAAATCGTGCCCGACAGGAGCGCTGTGGATCAGGAAACAGGTGGTTGACGCATGATAAAACAGATATTTTTTTCTTCAAATGCTGCGGGTGGCAGCCCCGGGGGTTATCTCATCATTAATGCCATTATTATATTGGGATTGTCACTCTGCATCGCTTGCGGCGGATCAAAAGACCAAAACGGGCGTAGTGTGAAATCATCACAAACATTCACCCCCTGGACGCACTTCCGGGGAAACGCCGCGCTTGACGGAGTGGGGGCCGGTACTGTCTCCGGCGATCTCAAGCCAGTATGGACGTTCAAAACCGGCGGTGCGTGCCTCTCATCGCCGGTAACGGACGGGGCCGCCGTATACATCGGCTCGTACGACAGTACGCTCTACGCGCTCAATATCAATACCGGAAAAGAGATTTGGAGATTCAAAGCAGGGGACGAGATCGAAGCGTCGCCTGTTATCTTCGGTGAGATGATTCTGATTGGCGACCTTAACGGCAATTTCTTCTCCGTCAACAAAAAGAACGGGAACGTCAACTGGCAGTTTAAGATTCGGGATAAGATAGCAGGGTCTGCGAACGTCATCGCGGATAAAAATTTTGTCATCTTCGGCAGTTACGACAATTCTCTCTATTGCCTTAATGCCGCCGACGGGCAGTTAGTATGGAAATACGGTTCGGGCAGCTACATCAACGGTACCGCGGCGACAGACGGTTCTAAGATTGTTTTTGGCGGGTGCGATGCCGGACTGCATGTCATCAATGCCGGCGACGGTACGCTGATCGGAAAAGTCGATACAGAGTCATACATTGCCGGATCAGCCGTCATCAGGGATAATTTTGCGTATGTCGGAAGCTTCGGCAAAAAATTGTTAGGGATTGATATCGTGGGAATGAAGATTGCATGGACATATCAGAATGATACACGCCAACAGCCGTTCGTAGCGTCACCGGCCTTGAAGGATAGTTTTCTGGTCGCCCCGTCGAGGGATAATTTCGTACATTGCATTAATCCGGCTGACGGGGCGTTGATCTGGAAATTTGCCGCGAAAGGGGCCGTCGATGCCTCGCCCGTTATCGTTGGGGATAAAGTCGTTGCCGGGTGCGGGGCGGGATCCCTTTATTTGATTGAGTTGACAAGCGGCAAACTGATAAAATCGTTCGATATCGGCGGGAGCCTTAACGGTACGCCCCTTGTCTCGGGCGGGATGATTATCGTGGGGGACGAGAATGGGCTTATCACCGCGTTGGGGGTTATATGAAGATTGCGTATATCTGTTCGGGCACGGGCGACGCGTTCTACTGCGAGAACTGCATCAGGGACAACGCGATGATTTCGGGATTGCGGGCGCTGGGGCACGATGTTGTAATCGTCCCCATGTACCTGCCGCTCAAGGATAACGACGCGGCGGGCGGCGTTGCGCCGGTGCTGTTCGGGGCAGTCAGGATTTATTTAATGGACAAGTTCCCGTTCCTGAAACGTTTTCCGGAAAAACTGCTTCGAGCCTTAGATCATCGTAAAATATTAGACATGGCCGCATCTTTCGCCGGATCGACACGCGCGGGCGGGAATGAGGGGATGACTATATCGATGATCGAGGGGACAGACGGGCCGTTCGCGGACGAATTCGATAAATCAGCGGATGCGATAAAGGAACTCAAGCCGGATGCCATCTTCCTGTCCAACGCGTTTTTGTTGGGGATAGCGTCGGCAATCAAATCAAAAATGTCAATACCTGTAGTTTGCATGCTGCAGGACGAGCACGTATGGGTGGACGCCTCCGCGCCGGAGTATCGTGACAAAACCTGGAAATCGTGCGCGGAAAAATCACAATATGCGGATATGTTATGCGCCCACAGCAACTGGTTCAGGGATAAAATCGCCGGGCTGATGGATATATCCGCGGATAAAATTTCGGTTACGCCATTTGGTATTGATCCAAACAGATACACGCTATCAGCGCCGTCATCGCCCGCATCAATAGGCTACATCAGCCGATTGTGTGTGGAGTTGGGGATGGGGACGCTTGTTGATGCGTATTGCCATTTGTTAACGGAAACGGGCGACCGGGGGCGGTCGCCCCTACATGGCCTATGCGGCGATAATGTTCCGCTATTGGAATTTTGCGGCGGATATACAAAGGACGATATGGCCGTCATCAATACGAGCCGCAAAAAAATCAATACATCAAACGGGCGGATGGTGATCCATAAAGATTTCAGTATAGACGCAAGAGCCGAACTGCTCTCAAGGCTCTCGCTGCTCTCCGTCCCGACCCCAATAAGCATAGCCTTCGGCGGCTTCATCACCGAGGCGATGGCGTCTGGCGTCCCGGTGGTCCAGCCCGATACCGGCGGATTCACGGAAATCATCAACGAAACCGGGGCGGGACTACTTTACTCCCCCAACACGCCGGAAGCCCTCGCGGACGCACTGGAGAGGGTGATGCGAGATGATGATCTCCGCAAATCTATGAGCGAAGCGGGGTGTAAGGCTGTCGTCAGCAAATACAACAATATCGAGATGGCGCGGGGGGCGCTGGCGTTTTTATAGACCTTTTCTGATTATCCTGGCATTCTCCATAATCTTGCCGCCTATTTCTCGAATGTTTTTTTCCGGAACCTCAAGCTCTCTGGCCATTACCGGCCACTTTTCAAACGCGAACAATATCTCTTGCACCATATTCTTCCAATCCACGATATTAAACGACGCGGCAAGGTCTTCAAAATCTTTAGCAGTAGCCTTGCTGCGAGTGCTGACAACGCTCATGTAGTGCTGGTCATGCGCGGATTTTGAGTAGCCTATGTCGTAAGCCGGCGCGAGCGCCCACTTGCCTTTTCTGTCCATTAAAAAACTGAAGTTTTTTGTGTGGTCGTCGCAGTTACTGCCCACATAATTGAAAACGACTCTCCTGTACCCTTCAACGACCTGACCGTGCTCACGGGTGAGCCGTTCTATGGTACCTAGAAATTCGCTGGCGCTATGGTTTCTATCCGTAAAATCCGTATCAGAAATACCGGCGAGCGTGTGTACATGGTACCTGCCCCCATCCGGCAAAATATCGAACCTCTCTATCGCGAAAAAGCATAGCTCAGATTCCCGCCCCCTTATGAGATGCGTTTTAGGAATATCAAGCCCCGCGTTACGCGCTATTTGCGAGTGGATATATTCAATCTTCTGATACCTGTCATCATCTTTTGCCGGAACTTTCAAAACTACCGGGACGTACCCGTCGGCGCGCCGCCCCTGCGTGTAGCGTAATTTTTCATGATCGCTCTCCTTCATATCAACAAGATACTTGGGCCGCGCCCCCCCGGCGGAACCGCCACACTTGAAAAGTTGGTTCGAAACCTCCTCCACATCGCCCTTAATAATCCTCTGCGTGGCCTTGCGTATCTCGGCAAGCCCGGTAATTTTGCCGCCGCCGGGAAATGTTCTGGCCGGACGGTAGCTAAGCGCGCCAATACCGTTCGAACCCACAAAAGCAAGTCTGTCTAACGCGGTGGGGCTTGTAATCCCGATCGTCTCAAACTGAGCATCCTGAACCATACACCCCCACCTGTCGGGCAGACTGTCTGCAAAGACACCGTGAAGATAGTAAAGAGCCTCCCTTCTCAGCGCCGAATACATCCTCTTCTCCGTGTTAAGATGAAATGGCGATATCTCCAGCTTATACGCGATAAACTCAGGGTCATAGCTGAAAATATACCTCCCGGAATCCTCGGAGAAATACAACTTCCCCACACGGATGTCCTCATCCCCAAAATCCAAATGGACATTGATAGAACTCATCGGACAATCCTTCTGGATTCAGCGAGCTCGATCTCGCTAATATCCCAGTAATCGCGGCACTCTAAAGCCGATAATATTGGGCTCTCCATACCATAGCTATAACACAGCCTGAAAAGCCGCTCAAGACTGATCCCCCCCGTCTGCTCAAACTTCTGCAACGTCCCGAGGGCGACCCCGGCCTTGGCCGCGGCCTCAGTCTGCTTCAAACCGAGGGCAATCCGCCTCTTCTTCATCGCCCGCGCCGCCTGTTTCGCCAAATACTTCGACATTGCCTCTCTCATACTCGTATTATTCTCCTATTTTGAGCTAAAAAGCGGGTATACTACTATAAATATACCATTTTGGAGATTAAAATGCAATATTTTTTTGGACTTTTTTCAAAATATTTGTACATAATAGTATTATTTTAGTAGTTTAAGGCGTAAATTGGTTATAATGGCATAATGATAGTAGTTTTGTACTTAATAAATGGGCCGTGGAGGGGTTCGCGCAGAGGGAAGTGCCTGAGGACAGGGCGGCGGGGGGACAACAGCCCAAGCCGCACGCAACGTGCAGAGCTGTAATATCCCGCCGGCAATAAAAATAATTTTTCATTTTGATTCTAACTCCGCACCATATTATATTTATTGCCAACACAGTAACTCTATCATTCACGATCTAAAAACGCCTCTAATCGTGATTTTCCGCTAAGTACATCTTTTTACGGGTTTGCGGTGAGAACCGCATGAGTGCCAATATTCAAGACTGGATGCGAAAATGCAAGAAAACAATGCTGCGTCTATAGCGGAGGCAAACAAAAAATACGCCAAGGCCGTTACCGTAGATACATCCAAACTCGTTTATGCCGACGGCACCCCCGTTAATCTGTCGAGCACTAAAGCAGTAAAACAATGGCTGCGGGCGAAATATCACGGCACACAGGCAGTAATATCCGACGATGGGCAAGTCGTTGAGTTTACTACAAAAGGGTTTGGCGACGACCAAAAAAGGAAATTAGATAAAACCGCCCAACGCTTGGCCTACGCCGACCTCGACAGAATAGTGGAAAATAGCATTTATTATAGCTCTAAATCTGGCGACACAAGGCACGAACACGTAAGCCGGCAAAAAACGTATTACGGGCTAATAAACCTGAACGGACGATATTACGCGGTACAGATAAAAATCGACCTGCACAAGAGTAAAAGAGCGGGCTTCTTTAAGGCGCTCGAGGTTACGGAAATAAAATCGCCCTCCCTGTTACATGGGGGGGGCCTTAAAAAAGACCTCAGGTCCCATCAGGAAGAGGGCGATGTACTCTCAGTACCGGTGCAGGAAATCAAACTTGCGTTTGACCCCCACTAATAATAAGATAATATAATCCAAGCCGAAAGTCAATACCCGAAGCAAAAAAACGACCGGGCAGGGGCAGAGCCGGAACGGGGGGTAAAAACAGTTCCACACAACCAACGAAACCGCCGGGACAAGGGACTCCAAAAATAAAGGGGAGACCGCGGTTGACGGCCTCCCCAGCACAGTCCTAACGAACACACCGCACCGAAAAGCCGTAGCCCAAGGCGAGGTTGCGCTCGTACACGTAGTCGCCGTTGTAGCCCATGTCCCGAAGCCACGCGTTGCCGCTCCCGTCCTCCGTGGCGCTCCACCAGCGGCCGTGGTAGCCGGCACTGTAGAAGGTGCCACCCGTGCCGCGGCCGCCGCCCGGCAGGGCCGAAAAGCCGAAGTCGTCCGTACCGTTGTCATTATTATACCAACCGCTTGTCGATTTCAACTTACTGCCAGCGCCACTACTACCACCTGCTACCTCAACTAAACTATTCCAGTCTGCTCCTGTAGGCAACCGCCACCCGGACGGACATGCCGTCTTCGCCGCTTCCCATGTATATAATCGGCCATATTTCGTACAGTTGGAATTATCATCATCATAACACCAACTGTTGCTTGTAGCGCGGTTAAGGTTTTCAGCCATCCACGTCAATCCACCGATTTCTACCGTGCGATAACTTTGACCGCCTATCGTAACTGTACCATCACCACCTCCGCCAGTCGGATTATCACCCTCCCCGCACCCAACCATAACAACCGCCAACAACGCCACCGCCGCAACCAATCCAGCAACCTTACGAACAGATGCACTCATACCGCACACTCCTTTGATTTAAATTGTTGATATACCCGCCAAAAGCGCCCCCCACAGCCCGCTTGTCCATACAATAAATCTACATCACCGCCCTCGGAATGTCAACTTTTAAATTTTATTTTCGCCCCCACGGCCCTCTTCCGCCCGTCAAACCCCAATTCACCGCTAACAACAACATTTGCACCCGCGTTCCAGCGGGCATCCTGCGCACAACGGCTTCTTCCGGCAGTGTTCTTTTGCGTTTGCTACTATCAGCGCGTGAAAATTGTTGTATAGCTCAACGCCCTTGGGCAGATTACCCTCAAAATACGCCTTGACTTGCGAGTACGTTTTTCCGGCGTCAATTGGGTAGCGCCCGCATAACCTCATCGTATACGCGTCAATCACAAACGTCGGCAAATCAAAGGCGTAGAGGAGTATGGAGTCGGCGGTTTCCGGGCCTACGCCTTTTGTAGACAGCAATTCCCCCCGCAGCTTTTCAAGCGGCTCTCGCTTGACTTTCCGTACATCATAATCATACCCCTCGAACCATTTTGTGACCGATTTCAGGTACACGGCCTTCTGGTTGAAGAACCCGGCGGGGCGGATGATATCCGCCAGCTTTGGCATTCTTGCCGATGCAACAAATTCGGGGGCCGGGCCATCTTCCCCAAAGTTGGCTATGGCCTTTTCGACATTGGCCCAGGCCGTGTTCTGGGTCAGCACGGCCCCAACTATGACTTCGTAGGGCGTTCTGGCGGGCCACCAGTGCAGGTCACCGTAGCGGGAGAGGAGCTTTTTGCAGATTGACGCCAATTTTTTATCACCCATAGATAATAATATAATATATTAATGTATATATGACCTGCGAAATCCAAAATATCGCCAAGGCGTACCCCTCGCCCTCGGGACAGGAGCCGTTAGTTATTCTGGACGACATCTCTTTATCCCTCAATAAGGGCGAGTCGGCGGCAATAGTAGGCCCCTCCGGGAGCGGGAAGACCACGCTCTTGCACATCGCCGCGGGGTTGGAGGCGCCGGATGCCGGGCGGGTGCTGATCGACGGGAACGATATTTCCGGGCTGAACGAGAACGAGCTCGCGTTCACGCGGAACCGCAAGATCGGCGTAGTGTTCCAGCGGCACGGGCTTCTGCCGCAGTGCACGCTGCTCGAAAACGTGTTGATCCCCACTCTCCCCTACCAGAACCGCCGCGAGCGGGACCTTTTGCGCCAGCGGGCGATGAACATGCTCGACCGCCTCGGCCTGTCAAAGCGACTCGGCCATTTCCCTTCACAGCTCTCCGGCGGAGAATGCCAGCGGGCCGCGCTCGCCCGGGCGCTCATCAACTGCCCGTCCCTGCTCTGCGCCGACGAACCCACCGGGTCGCTCGATAATGAATCCGCGATAGAGATGGGCAGGCTGCTGCGCGAGGTCAACAAGGAGGAGCAGACGGCCCTGATCCTCGTCACCCACTCGGAGAAGCTCGCGGCGGAGATGGACAGGATATTGGAATTGCGGAACGGGAAATTAAATGCCGGAAAGTAACGATAAGAGCGGATTGACGATGGTGAAAACCTCCGCGGCGCGGGATATGCCGGACGGCGGGTTCGGCGCGTTCCGTAAACTCGCGTGGCGCAATTTTACATTCCATTGGCGCGGCAATGTTTTGTTCTGCGCCGGATGCGCGGTCAGCGCGATGATATTGGTTGGGGCGCTGCTTACCGGATCCTCGCTAAAGGGAAGTATACGGGGACTTTTCGAGCCGCGCCTTGGGAATATTAACTGGGTATTGACGTCTTCATCCGGGCAATTCAGAGAGTCGATTGCTGATTCTATCAGTACAAATCTATCAATAAAAGCCGCACCTGTGTTGATGATGACCGGATCTGTTGGAGTTGCCGGGGGGGAAGAGCGTGTTCACCGGGTCAATATAATAGGAGTTGATGACAGGTTTTGGGAGCTGGGGCCAAAACAAACATCGCCGGAAAAAGTTAATACTATCTCCGCAACAATCAACACATCCCTCGCCATAAAACTAAACGCCAACCCCGGCGACCAGATAATAATGCGGTTTCAGAACGGCGGGGCGATGGGGATAGACGCGCCTTTTGGGACGCGGGATGATATATCAACATTGAGATTGCCGGTAAGCGATATTATCAACGCGGATGATTTTGGGGACTTCAGCCTTAAAGGGGAACATTTCACCGTATATAATGTTTTCGTTCCGTTGAAAATATTGCAATCCGCCAATAACACCCCCAAAATGGCGAACGCGGTTATCATCAATAAATCAACGCGGCAGCAAATTATCAACACCCTCCAAAAAAGCCTGCGCCTTAAGGACGCCGGGCTCAATTTGAGGGGCGCGGATGATGGGATTGAGATTTATTCCGACAGGATATTTATCAACGATAACCTGAAAAACACAATCACCGCGGCGATCCCGGCGGCTATCCCCGTCTCCTCGTGGTTCGTCAACTCCATCAGCAAATCGGACAAATCAACCCCGTACTCATTCGTCTCCTCTCCCCCGCTGTCGCGTTATATCAACGACAATAATATTGAGCTGACGGACTGGGCGGCGCGGGATATCGGAGCGGCAGCCGGGGACAGCATAACGCTTACGTATTTCGTCCCCGGGCCGGTATCGGGGCTGCGGGTTGATACGTCCGCATTCGTCGTCTCGGCCATACATAAGGGTGACGTACCGTGGATCAACAAATCCCTAATGCCCCCGTACCCCGGGCTTGCCGACGCGGGGAGCTGTACGGACTGGGACCCGTCCATACCGGTTGACCTGGGGAAAATACGTACTAAGGATGAGGATTATTGGGACAAATATCATGGCACCCCCAAGGCAATCATCAGCTACAAAAACGCGGCGCGGATATGGGATAACCGCTTCGGCGTGTGTACGGCGATACGCATCCCCGGCAGCATCACGGCAAATGATGTTGAATCCGCAATCATCCCGTACCTCACCCCGCAGCTATGCGGGATTCAGCTTACGGACATCCGCGCATCCATAAACAACGCCGTCAACAACGGGACTGATTTCGCGCCGCTGTTTTTGGGATTGAGTTTCTTCACGTTCGCGGCATCGCTGATACTTATCTGGCTGTTATCAACCCTTCAGGTAAGATCCCGGGCGGAGGAATTTAAGATTTTGACCGCCGTCGGCTACACCCGGCGGCATATCCTGTTGATTTATCTTACCGAGGGGATGATAATTTTTTCCGCTGGGACAATCCTCGGCATACTCATCAGCCCATTTTACACCTTAGCGATTATAGCGGGATTAAAGACGGTATGGAGCGCGGCGGCGATGACGCCCGTCTTAAATTTGCATATCGAGATAATGCCGGTAATCATCGGAGGGGCCGCTGCTTTTGTTTGCGCGCTGGCATCAATGCTGATCCCCATATATTCATTGACAAAGGGGAATCACAGCAAATCATCATCCCTCGGCCTCAAAAAATCCCCCCCGTCAACCCAACCGTTCACCATGCGCAGATTCATCCTGCTCAATATCCTCAGAGACAAAAAACGCGCGATAGGAGAAGCGTCTATCCTCGCGTTAGCGCTTTTAATTTTGGGGACGACCCAGCTGTTCCAAACCGGCGCGCTCCCCGACCCATCCCTGAGATCGAGCGGGACGGGCGGGTTCACGTGGTACGGTGAGTTAAATTCCGGCATCCCACTTGAGCAAACCGGTATTGATTTCCTGCGGGAGCGCGGGGTTGGCGCCGGTGTCAATACCTCTAATTTTTCATCTTTGGCGATGCGGATGCGGGATGGCGACGACGCGAGCTGCCTCAGCCTGAACCGGTCGGGCTCGCCGGCTCTCGTCGGGGTCAATCAGCGGGCATTGGACAGCCTCGGCGCGTTCTCCTTCGCCTCCACCATCAAGGGTAAGGGGATCGACAGGGATCATCCCTGGAGGATATTGGGGGGGGACGCCGGGGATGGCCGGACGGTCTACGGCATCACCGACGCCAATACCATTGAATGGGGCCTGGGGAAGTCTCTCGGGGATAGGGTGCCGTACGTAAGCGAATCCGGGGACACGCTGAACGTCATCCTCGCCGCCGGGCTGAAAAATTCGGTATTTCAGGGCAAGATCCTCATCGCCGAGGCCGATTTCATCCGCCATTTCCCGTCGGTCAGCGGGTACCGGCTGTTATTGCTGGGCGGGGAAACGGGCGTGATAAACCGCGCCCCTACGGGTAATGCGGGGACCGGGGGGATCACGGCGGATAGAGGAATCTATGCGGATGGCGGGGCCGCGGCAGACGGCGGTACGATAACAGGCAACGCGGATTCGGAGGGGGTCATCGTCAGCGCCTTTGAATCGTTCCACGACAAAAGCGGCCTGCAGTTCGAATCGGCAAGCGAGCGCCTAAACGCCTTCAACGCCGTCCAGAACGCCTACCTCTCAATCTTCGCGCTTTTGGGGATGGCAGGGCTTGTGCTGGGGTGCGCGGGGATGGGGATCATCGCGGCGCGGGACATTGAGGAGCGGAGGGCGGAGCTGGCCTTATTGATGGTTCAGGGGTTTGGCGCCGGCGCGGTCAGGAGGATGCTTTTGTTGGGGCACTCTGCCGTCGCCGCTGCCGGGGCAGCTGCCGGGCTTTTGCCGGCGGCCATCCTGTCCTGGGCGATTTTGGACCTGCCGGGGGTCGCCCGGGTGGCCTGGCTCTTGACAATTGTAGCGCTATTTGGCATAGGGTCGGTACTGTTTGGCCTCCGGGGGCTATCTGCCCGGCGGCTGCTGCCGGTTATTAAGGATGATGTGTGATGTTGCTTTTTGCGCTGCCATGAATTATCTTATTATATAGAGTACCGGAAACCTGTAAAAAGCTGGGTGGCTATGCTGCAAACGAATACGGAGAAGGACAAAACGCAAATACGGGTTCTTGTTATTGAAGACGAGGACTACTCGCGGGACTGCATCAGCGACTTTTTGGAACTGGTGGGGTTCTCCGCTATCCGCGCGGCGAACGGGCGGGAGGGGATCGAGCTCTTCGGGCGGCACGAGCCCGACATCATCCTCACCGACATCCGTATGCCGGAGATGGACGGGTTTGCCATCCTCAAATTCCTGCAGACGTACTCTTCCGCGACCCCGGTCATCGTAATATCGGGCACCGACTCGCTCGACGACGTCGCCCAGTGCCTTAAACTGGGGGCGTGGGACTACATCGTCAAGCCTGTGTACGACTACGGGGTGGTCGAGATGGCCATCATGCGGGCGCTCGAGAAGAAGCACCTGATCGAGGAGAACCGGCGGTACCGGGAGTACCTCGAGGAGGAGGTCATCAAGCGGTCGGACGAGCTGCTCAACAACACCGTGCGGATGGAGCAGGAGCGCGAGGAGATGCGGACGCAAGTCATGGCCGCGCAAAAGATGGAGATCGTTGGGCTATTAACGGGCGGGATCGCGCACGATTTCAACAACGTGCTTACGGCGCTCACCGGGTATGTGTCGCTTTTGCAGACGAGCATAGGCGAGACGAGCGGCCCCACGTCCGAGTACCTGACCAAGATCGCCGACATCGCCGGGCGTGGGCAGAAACTCACCGGGCGGCTCATGTCGTTCATACGCAAAAAGCGCGACGAGCTCACGGCGGTTGACATCCACAAGGCGCTGCGCGACGCGGAAACGCTTCTGCGGCCGAACTGCAAACAAATACACGTAAAGTTGGATTTGGGCGCACAGGACGTTCTGGTGCTCGGTGACGAGGCGCAGATCCAGAGCGCGTTCCTGAACCTTGGGCTCAACGCACGCGACGCGATGCCCGGCGGCGGCGACCTGACATTCAAAACCAGCAACGTCGAGAGGGACCTGGGCGAGGGGTACGGCCCCGGCAAGTTTATACGGATCGACGTGGTTGACACAGGCATTGGTATAGACGAAAGCATCGTGAAAAAGATCTTCGAGCCGCTCTTCACGACCAAGGCCCCCGGTGTGGGTACGGGGCTGGGTCTCTCCGGCGTCCTATACTGCGTCAAACGCTTCCACGGCCACATAGACCTTGAGAGCACGATCGGCAAGGGGACTACGTTCAAGATCTTCCTGCCGCTCTACAACCCCAACGCGACGCAGGAAGAGGCGGTGCCGCCGGTCTCCGACGAGGAGTGCGTGACCTTCGGCGACTCGCCCGACAGGTTCCTTGAATCGCTGGTTACGTACATGGGTGAGAGAAGGCCGGAGGCGCAATGAAAAAATGTCCTAATTGCGGCGCGGAGTGCGATGACGAAGCAAATTTTTGTACCGAATGCGAAGCGGACCTGCGGGAAAACGCCGGCGCTGTGCCCGAAGACGTCATAGAAGACACTGAGGCGCCAATAGCCGAAGATGCCCCCGCCGTAGCCCCCGCCGCGCCTCCGGCCAAAAAGGCCGCTCCTGCCGCAACTGCCGCGCCGGCCGCTCCTGCTCAAAAGACCGTAGCCGCAGCGGCGGCAACTCAGACTGGGCCGGTGTTCTTTTCCGGAAATAAGGCGCACGGCGGACTGTCAAACCAATCTCAGCCCAATCAGGCCGGCCAGTTCATCCCAAAACGGGCCGAATCCCACATTGTAAAGGCGCTGATATCAACTATCTGCTGCTGCCCGCCTTTCGGCATAGCTGCATTAATATTCGCCTCGCAGGTGGATGCGAAACTTAACGCCAACGACTGCGGGGGAGCCCTCGAAGCGAGCAAAAAAGCAACCTACTGGTCCAATCTGGCAATAGCGCTGGCCCTGCTGTTTATAACCGTCTCTCTCATCGCCGGAATGCTTCAAGACGGCGGAATGGCGGCGGAAACTTTACTCAACATGTACAAAGACAGGTAGCGCGCAGGCATGGGGCCGCCCTGCCTGTGGAACCTGCTGACCGGGACCTACTGCCCCGGGTGCGGGACGTGGCGTGCGCTAATCGCGCTCTCATGCGGGGATTTTGCCGCAGCGTTCATGTACAACCCGTTCCTGTTCCTGCTTGTCATACCGTTTTTTACCTACATGGGGGCGGTATACATAAGGCGGGCGGTAACTAAGAAGTGGACACCGTCTATATTCTCGTCCACGAAAGCGATTTGGCCTGCCGTCGCGGTCATAACGGTCGTGTGGATATTCAGGAACATTTTCCCGCTGGGGCTGGCGGAGTAGCCGCAGGCCGGATGACTGCGGGCAGCCGGGGGCGGCCGCCCCTACCGCTTTCGCCGCAATAATCCCCGTACCGAGTCTTTGAATTTTTGCAGCCCCAAAATCTCGTACAGTACAAATACCGTTATCAACGACGGGATTGACGCGGCGAAACAGACGGCTATAGCCTGGATCCTCCTGCTCCCGCTGACTTCGATACCGTCAAACACCCCCCGTATATAATAACAGATCAGCGCGCCAACTACCGACACCGCCACTATCTTCCCGAGCTTGACAACCTCCTGCTTCATAGCCTCGAACCCGCCGTACTTCTTCCCCCAAATGATGTAGAGCGTAAGGAACTGCACCGTCATAGCCACGCCTGACGCCAGCCCCAGCCCCTTCGCCCCCATCTGTTGGCTGAACAGGTAGTAAAGCGGAATGCTCAGAAGCGATACGGACGTGCTGACAATCATCGGCAGGAGCGTCTTCTGCAGCGCGTAGAACGGGCGCGCCGCCAGTATCGACACGGAGCTCGCGAACGCGCCGATCAGGTACATCGTCAAAATCGGCGCCGTCTCCCGCGTTGACTCCTGCGTAAACTGCCCATGCTCATACAATATTATGATGATCTGCGGCGCCAGCGCCATCATCACCCCCGTAAGCGGCAGCAGGTAGAGCGCGATCTTGTTGACCATGTCGTTAAGAAGCTCGCTCATCTTCCCGTACGCCTTCTCGGCAGCCAGCTTCGTCAGGTAGGGATAAAATGCGACCCCCGATGCCTGCCCGAAGACGCCGACCAGTATCATCATCGTCCGCAAAGCGTAGTTGGCGCTCGCGACCGCCCCGCTCTCGAGGAACGAGGCGAAGTAGCGGAAGAAAATCTCATTCGAAAAGGTCATGCCAAGCCCGGCGACGAGCGGGACCGTTATCTTTATATAATGTATAAACTCAGGGTCACCGGGCAAAAACCGGAACCTGTACTTCATCCCCGTCCTCAAAGCCCCCGGCAGCTGGACTAACACGTTCCCGGCAAACGCACCGCCCAGAACGCCCCAGGCGAACCCCTCCACCCCCATCCTCGGCCCGAGGAATATCCCCCCGGCAATTATTCCTAGATTATAGCATAAAGGCGACAGCGCGGGAAGAAAAAACTTTTGCCGCGCGTACTGCACCGCCATAAAGAACGCACCCCAGTAGAAGAACATCTGGGCGGGGAGAATGATCCGCGTCAGCCGCACGGAGAGGGCGAGCGTCTCCGGGTCCTGATTTTTGAACCCGGTGAGCGACAGTATCTGCGGCGCGAACAGCATCATCAGGGGCAAACACACGGCAAACGCAGCCGACCCCACCGTAATCAGGTTCGAAAAAGCCTTCCACGCACCCTCGTCGTCGTTGGCCGTAAGGTACTTCTGGAATATCGGGATAAAGGTGACGGACAGAAACCCGCCGGCTAGAAAGTGGTTCAAGAGCTCCGGGATCAGAAACGCCGCGACGTAAGCGTCCATCTCGCTGCCGGTGCCGCACATGTTCGCCAGAACCATCTCCCGGAACATCCCGGTAAGCCTCGACAAAAGGACTGAGGCCATCATAATTATGGCGGCGATGGTGATCGTGCGGTTCATGAGATAAAATTAACGCCCGGCAGGGGTAAAAAGCAAGAAAAGCGCCCCGGTTAACCGGGACGCCTTTTATTTATCAGCTCTTCTTTTTCTTCTTGCCAACCTTCTTTTTGGCAGGAGATGCCTTCTTTGCCGCCTTCTTGGCCGGTTTCGCGGCCTTTGCCTCGGCTTTCTTCGCAGCCCTCTTGGCCTTGTCCTTCAACGCGTTAATCACGCGGTAGGTCTGCGAAATCGAAAGGCCGAACTTCTTGGCGATCGCCGTTCCAGACATCCCGGCGCCGTAGGCCTGGATTATTGCGGCGTTCCTGCCGCTGTTGTCGGCAGCGGAGGACTCGATACCCAGCTTCTTGCGCAGCTGGTGGACAGCCTGGCGGGTAACCCCAAGGGCTTCCCCGATAGCGGCATCCGTCTTATGCTTCTTCTGCAGTTTGACGAACTGTACCTTTGACATCTTAGGCATAAACAATACTCTCCCCTCTTACTGATTGATGGTGGGCAATAACAGCATTTCATAGCGTCCTAATCTAATTATACTAAAATTTTTTCATAAATGCAATATTAAATTCGTATGCGGTGATTTATTTTCATATCATTATGTCTTTTGCCGAGTTACTTGAGCGGTACAACACATTCGACGCCGGCGCGTACTGCGCCTCCGTTACCCCGTTGCAGGCAGAGCGGGCAATCAAAAAGGGACGGCTTGACGAATTCGACTACCTCGCCCTCCTCTCCCCCGCTGCGGCCTCCCCACGCTGCCTCGAAATGATGGCGCAACGGGCACGCAACGCCACGCGAAACCACTTCGGGAACGTCATCTTCCTCTTTACGCCGCTTTACGTGTCGAATATATGCGATAATTTCTGCCCGTACTGTTCCTTCGCCCACCACAACAGGGTAAAACGGCGCCACCTGAGCGCCGCCGAGGTCAGGCGCGAAGCGCAGGCCATCGCCCAAACCGGGCTGCACCACATCCTTATGCTCACGGGGGAATCCCGCAAGGGCGCGTCCGTCCGGTACCTTAGGGAATGCGCCTCCGCACTCCGGGAGTTCTTCTCGTCAATCGCCATAGAGGTCTACCCGCTCGACGAGGGGGAATACGCCGAACTGACCGCCTCCGGGATCGACGGGCTGACCATCTACCAGGAAACCTACGACCGCGCCGTCTACGAATCGCTCCACATGGGCGGACCCAAGGCGAATTTTGAATACCGGCTCACCGCCCCCGAGCGCGCCTGCCGCGCCGGAATGCGGGCGGTAACCGTCGGCGCGCTCCTCGGGCTCGCGGATCCGCTCAAAGACGCCTGGCTCTCCGGCCTCCATGCCAAATACCTCTTAGACAAATTCCCGTCCGTCGAGATCTCCGCCTCGTTCCCCCGCCTGCGGCCCCAGGAGGGCGACTTCGAGCCCCCCTTCTCCGTAAACGACAGGACGTTCGTGCAGTACATGACGGCATTCAGGATATTCATGCCGAGCGCCGGGATCACCGTGTCAACCCGCGAATCGGCCCCATTCCGCGACGCCATCCTGCCGCTCGGGCCCACCAAAATGTCCGCCGGCGTCTGCACCGCCGTAGGGCAGGAGAGCGGGGATGCCACCGAATCGCAGTTCGAAATCGCCGACCACCGGTCGGTCAGCGAAATGCAAAGAGACCTGTTAAATAAAGGATTCCAGCCGGTAACTGTGGATTGGAATTATATTCTATGTAGGGAGACCGTTTCATCATGAAAAACGTACCAAAAGCAGTCGCGCCGTCGGCATCAACGGAAATCCGTACAAAACTGCCGTCAACCAACATCACAGCGGGTATGATCTCGGCGATACTCGCCCTCGCCGCCATCATACCCGCTCACGCCAACCCCGCCGACACCGCCGCGAACCCGAAGCTGCGCGTGGAGCGCGAGTTCCGCACGCTCGAAACAAACCTCAACCGCTACGTCCAGAACGACGTCCTGCGGGCGAACGACCTCGAGCAGATGAACCGGATGCTGCACCTCTTCATGGTGCAGAACCCGGCTGTGACGCGCATCCTGCGCGTCAACGCGGGCGGGCACAGCGTAAACGACGTCTCGGCAGGCTCGCAGCACTCCGCGCCGTCGCGCAACATCAGCGCGCAGAAGTGGTACCAGCACGTCTCGCAGACGCAGAAACCCTACTACAGCATGGACGCGAGCGCCGAAGGCGGCACAATCTCCCTATTCTACGCGTGGCCGCTCTTCACCGGTCCCCAAAAAAACATCTTATCAGGCGCGGTCACCGCCCTGATCGACTTCACCGCCCACACCGCGCTGATCGAAGACTTGCCGCCGTTCCAGATCGCACACAACGGCAAACCCTTCTACCAGCACGAATGGGACGAGTTCGACCACATCGAGGAACCGCTCTCCGTAAGGGGAACAAGCGGAATGACAATCCGCACTATGAAACCTATCCTCACACGCCTCGACCCTATCGCCCAGAAAACAACTCCGCCCATAGAAAACGCCGAAGGTGACTCAACCGAAGACCACGCGGCGGAAGAAAACGCAGCCGAATCGCCGGCACCGGCAGCTGAAAACAGTATCATACCAAAAGCCATTAAAGACTACTTCGGCGATAACCTCAAACTGATAGGCATGATCATGGCTGTAACGCTGATACTCGCCGCACTGCTCTTAGTGTGCTCGCTCATCATGAGCCACATAGACAAAAAGAAAAAAATGGCCGCGCTAATGGACGAACCCGCGCAGCCCATCACCCCCTCCGGACGCTTTGTATCCGCAAACTTTACGGATGCCTCCCCCCCGTTACCGCCATCACCTCCAATGCATCAGGAAGAGGAGTTCGCGGAGGAAGATACCATTGATACGGTGCCGGAAGAACCGGAAGTACCGGAAGGGGCGGTAGAGACGGTAAGGCCGGTGAGGCCGTTAATGTCGATGGCGCGGTCGATGGCGATGTCCGCATCAACGCAAATACCGGAACCGGGGCCGGAACCGGAGCCGCCAACCCTTGAGCCAATGCCGCAACCCGCGCCTGTGCCGGAACCGTTGCCCGCGCCAATGTCAATGGAAGAGCAAATGCGGCTGCAAGCCGAAATAAAAGCCGAACAGGTCGCCGAGGCCGAAGCTGCCGCCGCGGCAGGGGCGGATAACGCACGGTGGAGCGGCAGGCGCGACACCGATAAGGAGCAGCAAACGATCATTGCCAATATGCTGAAGCTGATCCGGGAAGATTTTATTATTATGGATAAAAAGATACAGATACTGTCGCAGAGGATTACGGAGATTGAAGACTTTATAGCCAGACAATAATAAAATCAAAATCAAAATCAAAGGCGAAGGGGGGAAGTCTCCCCCTCGCTCCAAAGAAAATGGGTTAATGGCGAAAAGATGCCATTAACCCATTTTCTTTTCCGCTGCCCCCTCTGCGGGGACACCCCGCAACGCCCCGATATTATAGCCCCCCTCTTTTCAATGTTCTCCCCCGTAAAGAGGGGGAGAACACTTTTTTAAACCGGTACGTCAAAAGCAACGTCAAAACATAGCACAACCGGTACGTCAAAAGCTACAATCAAAAATCGCTATCTATGATGGCTGTGCCGCGACGGCAGAGTTCGCGGGCGTAGTCGGTCCATACGCCTTGTCCCCAGTAACGGAAACAGCTTGTTTGGGAGACGAGCAGGTGATACAGCGCGTTGCGGTATTTGTGGTCGCTGTGCTCTACTTTTGACGTCAGGACTTTTTGGGCGAACTTGGCGCTTAGCTGGTTCATGGGGTCTAAGACGTTTTGGTAGCCCTTTACCCATGAGAGGTCGTTGGTCCAGCTGCCGCCGTCCATGTTGAAGCGGTTGTCCTCTTTTTTCAGCTCCTCTATTACCTTCGCGAGGTCAGCCGTCTTGCCGGCCATCTTGTCCCAGATCTTCTTCTGCTGTATCGGCTGGATCACCGGGAAATCCTTCTCCGTGATGCCCATCGCCTCGAGATGCTCAAGGTACTCGGTTACGTTCATCATCGGGGTGTCGGTGCCGGTGGCCTCCCTGGCTACCTGGTTGAACATCGGGGGGAACTCGTTCATCATCACGCCGCCGTTCTCGCCGTCGGCGATTTGGGCCACAAGCGCCGGGACATCCTTACCGGCGAGTTTTACGCGCGACATGCTCTTTGCTTCGTAGTACGGCTGCATCTGCGCAACAAGTTTTGTGTCGCTGCCCTGGGTCTTGATGATGGCGGTGATCGATACCTCTTCGCCCTTTGAATTTTTGCAGACGAGGCGGTTGGGGACGTACTTCTGGTCGGGGCCGTGGCCGTTTTCGGGGCGCTCTACCGTATGCTCCTGCACGAGGACCCAGGTAAACCCGCAATCCTTGAGCGTCTTGACAAATTCGTAGGCGGTATCGGGGTGGTTCGGCAGCGCCATTTCAGACGGCGAGAACCCGCGCACGCGCTTGAGCGCGTCAATCCCGAAAATCGCCGCAAAATTGCTCTGCCACGCTTTAACGTGGAGACGGTAGTCCTGCACAGGGGTAGACGGCGCGACCGCGTGCCCCCACGGGCAGCCGAGCCACTCGACCGTATGCCAGCGGTTAGGGTCGCAGGTAACGCCCTTGAGCGCGTCGAAGACATCGTTCAGGCCCATCTTGCGAAGCCCGTAGAGAAGCTCGCCGGAGTATTCCAGCATAACGCGCGGCTCTTTCCCCTCGTTTAAAAGCTGCGGAATAAACTCGCCGATGCGCTTGTAGCACCAGTGGAACACCGAGGCGTTGTGGTTGTCGCCCACGCCTTGATTGTCCATCATGTGCTTGAGGTTGCTGATGATGTCGGCCGTCTGCAGGTCGTTGCCGCCGGCCGGGATCAATGGCTGGTGCATGTGCAGGGCGACCGCCGTCGCGCTCTTTATGCCGCCGAAGTTGATTTTGCCTTTCTCGGCGGGAGAGAGGACGTTTTTGCTGCGGGATTTGACGGCATCCTCTACCTCTTTGAAAGAGGAGATGTTGGGGAGGCCGTCGTCGAGAATTTCTGGTGACATTTTGTGAGTCCTTTCGGTTATTTATGTCTGATTAAATCGTAAATGTTCATGTAATGCGTTCCCGGATGGTTCCAGGAATAATCCGCATGCATGCCGTTTATCATCAGGCGGCGGAACTCTTCCGGGTAGTCGTAATACAGGCCGATCGCGCGGTTCATGGCGGATTCCAAGCCCGAGTTGTTCAAGTCGTTGAACGTGAAGCCGTTGCGGGCGCTCATGTCTATGTGCGCGTAGTCCTTGTCGAAGACAGTGTCGGCCAGGCCCCCTACCGAACGGACGATGGGAACCGTGCCGTAGCGCAGGGCGATGAGCTGCGTCAGGCCGCACGGCTCAAAGGCGCTCGGGACTACTACCATGTCGGAACCCGAATAGATCAGGTGCGACAGCTCCTCGTTGAACCCTAACTCTATATGGCAATCAACGCTCTGCCCCAACTGATTCCTGAGATGCGCGAATTGGTTGAAGGTCGCATTGTTTGACGGCGACCCTAACAATACAAACTGCGCCCCGCGGGACAGGGCGTAGTGGGCGGCGTGGCAGATGAGGCCGAGCCCCTTCTGTTCGTCGAGCCTGCCTATGTAGGAGATTATGGGCTTGTTGCTCTTGTAGAGCCAGAACCGGTCGCGCAGGGCGTCCTTGTTTTTGTACTTCTCGTCGATATTGTCAATCCCGTACCGCGCGACTAAATAACTGTCGATCTCGGGGTTCCACGTATTGTAATCTACCCCGTTCAGCACCCCGCCGAACTTGCCCTGATGGGTGTGCAGCGTGCCGCCGAGGCCGTGGCCCTGGCCGGTGTAGCGGGCCTCCCAGGCATGCTTGGGCGATACGGTCGTCACGAAGTTGGAGTAGACTATGCCCCCCTTCATGCAGTTGAGTACCGAGGCGTTGCAGTCGTCCCGCAGCTGAGTCGGGCTGAAATAGTAGTCCGGGCGGCCCAGGCCGGTAGCGGCCAGAATATCGTGGCCGAAGATGCCCTGGTGTTTAAAGTTGTGGATCGTGTAGCAGACGCGCTGCCTCCACATCCCGTGGTGCTGGTAGATCTCGGCGAGCATTACCGGCAAAAGGCCCGTCTGCCAGTCGTGGCAGTGGATAATATCGGGCTGCTTGCCGCTCTTCTGGAGGAACTCAAGCGCGGCCTTGCAGAAGAAGGCGTAGCGCATCACGTCGTCGTTACAGCCGTAGAAAGTGTTGCGGTTGAAGTAGTTGTCGTTTGAGTGCGGTTCTATGAAGAAGCACTTGCGCCCGTGGACAAACCCGAACCAGACCGAGCAGTGGATCGCCCCGCCGAACCAGGGGACCCAAAGGTCGTTGAAGCTCAGGGTGAGGCCCCAGATCTGGTCGTAGCGCATGCAGTCGTACTTAGGGATGATGATCTCGACATCGTTACCCCTTATGGAGTGCTCCCAGGAGAGGCCGAAGATGACGTCGGCGAGGCCGCCGACCTTTGCGACAGGGGCGCACTCGGACGCCACGTGGACTATGTACATGCAACCACCCTTCCCCAAAAATATAAGGTTATATCCATTATAGATAATAAAAATACATTACCGCCACCGGAAATAATGTATATTTCGTTTAAGATACGGATTTTTATTTTTGGGGAGAGGCTGCGGCATGGCACTACCAGAAGTCATAAAGACGGCAATGGAGCACATCCAGCACATAGCCAAGGCGGAGACGATCTTCGGCGAGCCTGTGACCGTGGGCGGCGTCACTATCATCCCCGTCTCCAAGGTCTCCATCGGCTTCGCGGCAGGCGGGGCGGGCAAGGACGAAAAGAGTACCTCCGGGGCCGGCGCCGGAGGCGGCGTCAACGTCGTACCCGTAGCCCTGATCTCCATAACTAACGGCGAAATCAAGATACACTCGCTCGATAACGGCGAAATCGACATCGGCACCCTCCTCGCCAAAACGCCGGAAGCGCTCAAAAAGCTCTCAAAATACCTGAAAAAGAGGTTCGGGGGAGACGGAGACGGAGATGTGAAGGATGACAAAGACGACAGCCAAAAGCCTGAACCATGATTCACCTGATTAAGGGATTTCCTTGATTAAAAGTCAAAAAATTGTAACTCTTTGGGATATTAATTATGTTTGATACAGACGATCCCCGCAACATTTGGGTCTCGGCCGATGCCGCTGACGACGGTCTCGGCACGCACGAGTCTCCGTTCTCCGAGGTCTCATCCGCCCTAAAAAAGGCCGCCCCGGGCCAAACGGTCATCCTGATGCCCGGTAACTACGGCGGCGACCTGACCATCGACACCTCCGGCGAGGAGAAGGCACCCGTCTACATCACCGCACAGGCCCCAGGGGAGGCCGTTGTAGACAGGGGATGCTGGTATTTCTACGACGCCTCCGACCTCGTCGTCTCCGGCCTCACTTTCAAAAACGCCCGCCACGGCGCCGTCTCCGTAATGGGCAAGTGCCTTAGGAACCGGTTCCACGGCATCAAATTCATAGACTGCGGGACAGACAGCGGCAAGGCGTCGTGCACATTCTATTTCGGCGGCGCGGGGGGGCGGTTCAATATTGTCGAAGATTGCGAGTTCTCGCGGGCCGGCATCGCCAATAAAGATAATGTCTCAACCGAAAACACCGCTGTGGGCCTGATGATCTCCGACGGCGGGGAAAACGCCCCGCTGACCAACCACATCATCCGAAACAATAAATTCTGCGGCTACGACCGGGCAATCATAGCCGGGTCAGACAGCGGCGCGGAGTTCGAAAGCGGCCACTGCGTAGACCTGAACAGGATAAGCGGGTGCGCCGGAGAGGGGATCGTCATAAAGTGCGCCGACGTGCAGGCGCGGGGCAACGAAATCCGGGACTGCGGCGGAACAGCCATCGTCCTCGACGGCGGGGAAGGGTCGGAGGTGGAAGGTAATCTGATCTCAGGATGCGGGGGAGGAATAATGGCCGGCGGGATCAGCCACACTATTACAGGGAACCATATCACAAAATGAAAATCTTCATTACAGGCGGTACCGGAAATATCGGGCAATACGTAACGCTGGCTGCGGTTGACGGCGGACACGAGGCTGTCGTGCTTACGCGGTCGCCGGAGAAATATCCGTCAATGGCCAAGAAGGCAGAGCTTGTAAAAGGCGTCATCACAAATTATGAATTGATGGCCGAATGTATCAAAGGGTGCGATGCCGTGATGCACATCGCCCTGGGATGGGGGGACGAGCCGGTATCAATGCTGACAAGCGATACGGCGGCTACCGTCAAACTGCTCGAAATGTCTGAAAAAGCGGGCGTAAAAAAGTTCATCTACACCAGCAGCACCGCCGCAATGGGGCTCATGCGGCCCGTTATGGAAGAGTCTATGGCAAACATCCCCACCGATCTCTACGGCAGCACGAAAGCGGCGTCGGAGGCATACGTTTTAGGCTTCAGAAAATACTACGGCAACGGCGGCGAAGTGTCTATGAAAAGGAACATAATCCGCCCGGGGTACACATTCTCCACGCCGCCGTGGGAAGACGGCGTAACGCAGCCGGATTCGAGGTTTCGGGACATCGCCGATGCAATCGTCAACGATGAGCCGGTAGTATTGACAAAACACGACGGCACGCAGTTCATATCCGCACAAGATATAGCTCAACTGTATATCCGGCTGATAGAGAGCGATAAAAATGAAGAGGTCTACCTCGCCCTCGCCAATATGTTCACAAGCTGGGAGAGGATTGCCATGGCCGCCCTCGACGAATACCCATCCTCAAAATCCGAAATCGCCCTCAATGATTTAGGCTGGAGCGAGCAGCCGATGATGTTTGACATAAGGAAGATGCAGAGGGACTTCGGGCTGTCGTTCGACTGCCAAAAACATCTGCACGAACACATAAAATGGAATCTGGCCGAGGCAATCAAACGAAAATCAACGCAGACAAAATACAGCCGCTGACTCCATGTGGTGCGTGTTGGGGTACAAATCGAACACCGCCCACCGCGTCAGCTCATACCCCCCGTCAACCAGCGCCGCGGCATCCCGGGCAAATGTTGAGGGGTTGCACGATACATACAGTATCTTCCCCGGAGCCGTATCCACAAGCCACTTGCGGACGGATTTGACAAGGCCGGGGCGCGGAGGATCAACAATTATACAATCCGGGCGCTTGGACTTTATCAATTTATCAAGATAAGCCCCCTTCTCCACATCCGCCAATACAGCCTTGAGATGATCTTTCCCGTTATGCTTAAAATTCCTCTCCGCAGCAAGCACCTGCGCCTTGACGTTTTCCACAAGCGCGACCGTCCCAAAATCATCCGCCAGCATCAATGAAAAAAATCCGATCCCCCCGTAAAGATCCAAACAGTAATCCCCCCCAACATGCCCATGCGCCCACCGCCCCAAAGCCTCAAGCAAAAAGCGGTTCGACTGAAAAAAACTCCCCCCGCCGGCCAAAAACCTCACATCCCCCACAACGATCTCCGTATTCGCGTTCGTCAACCCGCCAATGCAGGGGCTGCTCGCCGCCCTCTCCCCCATCAGCACCCGCAAATCCTTAACATCCTTCAATACGGTATTAATGATTTTACCCGAATTGAGCCGCGAGAGCATCTCATTAATCCCGTCAACCAGTAACGGGCATCTGTCAACCCTCACGACATCATTAGTTTTCCTCTTAAAAAATCCGGCGCGTCTGTTTTGGGGGTCAATTTTTAGCTGCGCCCGCATGCGGTACCCGAATTCATCCGCGGTAATGACCTCAACATCATCCAACCGCTCAAACTTCCCGATCCTGTCTACGCAATCTAAAAATATCTCTCTCTTGCAGCGGACCTGTTCGTCATACGCGATATGTATCCAGTCGCACCCGCCGCACTCACCGGCGTATTGACACGGGGGAACGCGCCTGTGCGGGGATTTTTCAACGATATCAACAACCCGGCCAACGCGCGTCCCGCCCTTAGCCCCGTCGTCTACGTACTCAACAAGCTCCCCCGAAACAGTACCGGGGATAAGCACCACCCCGTCGCCGCCACGGCCTAACCCGTACCCGCCGAAAACCAGCTTGTCGATCCGTACGGTACTCATACATAGTATCCTTTTGCCTGAACCTTGATTCGCCTGATTAAAGTTCAGACACCATCTCAATAGCTCCAATGGGCATACGTTTTTCCGGCCGCGCCCGCTTTTCGGCCAGAGCGGCGGCTCTTGCCACCTCCGGCGGCAGGCGTACGCCTGTTTTTTTCATCAGCCCGGTATCCGGCGGCACGGGCGGGCTGTATTCCGGGTCTAACATTTTCACGCCGCAGTATATGTCCCTGAGTTCCTCACGGACGAAGTCGTTGCATATTTGGTTGCCGGAGCAGTGTACTGCAGCCCACAGAATCGCAACGGAGTCCATTTCGCTGTATATTTCTTCGGGGACCCCGTCCGGCTCCAGGCCGGTTTTGTGGTAGCGGCCCGTACGTTCGGTGAGGCCGCTTATCTCCATGTGCGTTATACTGAGCGTCTTGCGGCCCGGCCGCGAGATCACGACCTGGCCGATGGCCTTGCCGTAGCTTTTGGAGCCTATGAGGTACGCGCCGGCTTTATCTTTGAGCGCAGCCGCCATTATTTCCGACGCGCTGGCGCTCCAGCCGTTAATCAGAACCGCGATATTCTTGTTTTGCAGCCTGGGGCGCGCGTTGTCGCTGCGCGGCCTCTCGTCTGTTGTGTACCCGCGGAGATTATCGCTGTTGTAGGTTCTGCGGTGATACTGTATGTACTCGGTGCCGTACGGCAAAAATTCGCTTGTCATCCTGTGCGCCGCGCTTAGGTACCCGCCGCCGTTGTCGCGGAGGTCAATGACTAAGTTGTCGAACTCCTCCATGTAGCCGGTAAACGCCTGAAACGAGGAGAGGCTCTCATCCGAGAAATCGGGGACGTAGACGTAGAGCGTGTTCCGCGAGATCGTTATTGGCGTATCGATGTACTCGCCGGGGGGGATTACGCCGCCGCCGGGGCGGTCGTCCATGTACTCGGTGTAGCGCCCGCCGTAAAGGCTGTCGCTTATCATATCGAACATGTCGTACGGCGACAGGCTGCCGGGCGACGCGGGGACGCGGCCCTGGTAGATGCTGTAGACGCTAAGCCACTGCCACACGCTATGCCGCTCCTCAACGGCCAGGGCATCGTCGTCATCGTAAACGTCGTAGAAACAAGACAATAACAGCGTTGCGGCCCCCGCCAATATTAAAACAAACGGGTATTTCATAATAAACCCTCCTTATATGATTTTTCCGCGGCGCCCCGCACGGCCCCGATACGGCCGGCGTAGTCGCCGCTGTTAAATACGTAGTTCCCGGCCACCAGCACGTTGGCCCCGGCAGCCGCGCAGACCGCGGCCGTCTCGGCGTTCACCCCGCCGTCCACCTCAATATCAATATCGAGCCCCCGCTCAAGAGCCGCTTTTCTGACCGCCCGCACCTTCTCCATGACCTCCGGCATGAACTTCTGCCCGCCGAAGCCGGCGTAGACCGACATTATCAGAACCTGGTCCGCCCTGTCGAGCGCGTCCATAAATAGGCTGACCGGCTTGTCGGGGTTGACGGCGACGCCGGGGCGCACCCCGGCGGCCCGGATGCCGTCCAAAAGTTCCCGAACCTCGCCAATCCCCCCCGCCGCCTCGGCGTGGAATACCAGTATATCCGCCCCCGCGCCGCAGAAAGCCGGGGCGTATTTGGCCGGGTCGGAGATCATCAGGTGAACGTCTAAGGGTATGGAAACACACTTCTTAACAGCCTCTACCACGAGCGGCCCGAAGGTCAGGTTGGGAACGAAATGGCCGTCCATGACGTCGCAGTGGATGAGGTCGGCGCCGGCGTCCTCCGCCGCCTTGACCTCCCGCTCAAGGGCCCGGAAGTCGGCCGATAGGATCGATGGGGATACTAAGATTTTCTTCATAATACAAATATAATATGCGGACGCGGCGCAATGCTATATATGGGGCCGAAAGTTGGGAGACGGGACAAAAAATTTTTTTTTAGATTTTTGCGCCGGAATGTGGTATAATATATATTAGAGATTAGAGACTTTACTTTTTTGACTTGAGAGGGGGGCCTATTATGGCAACAGCACGTCGTTTTGCGGGTATCGGAACCGCGTTTTTGTTCACTTTCGCCCTGGTTGCGGCCACATTCGGACCGGTGAACGCCCAAACCGACGGGACCATGCAGTACTGCGAGGTCCAGTTCACGGGGTGTCCTCAGGATTACGACGAGAAAGAGCTGGTAGTTCCGCTCGAGGTCGTGGCGCTCTCCACGCGGATACAGGCGTGCGGGATCTCCGCCGAAGTCCCCAGCGATGCCGGCGACCCCCCGGCGATCATGTTCGTGATCGACCATTCGGGGAGCATGAGAAGCGGCAACAACAGCGGCAACGACCCCAACGGCAACCGCTTCAGGGTTACGAGAGCGCTTGTCGATACTATCTATAAGGCTGCTCCCAAAGCGCAGGTCGGGGTAGCGATCTTTGCCGCCGGGCTTGTCCATCAGACAAGCTGGGACCAGAACCTCATACCGTTCGCTCCGTCGCCCTCCGACGGCGCCTACCTGCCTCTCAGGGCGCTCGACGCGCCGGCCCAGGCCGGCGGCTACGCATCCGGCTCCGGCGCTACATGGTATGATGTAGTCACGGGCATGTTCAACGTACCGGCGGCCGTAAATACCCGCTCGACGCTGCTCAACGGGGACCGCCAGACGGTTGCCGAGCAGTCGAACACCAACATAACGATTGCGTTTGAAGCGGCGCTTCAGGAATTCCAGAAGATCAACGCGGCCAACGGCATTGTCCGTAAAAATCAGTACATAATCTTCCTCTCCGACGGCGAGCCGCAGGTGCCGAACAACAGTTCCTGGAACTCCAAGCTAAACCATTTCCGCGACAGTACGGCGAACACGCCTACCACGTACACGGTTTTCCTGACCAACAACAATTCGAACCCTCCGGTCCAGTTGAACACAATGACCACCAATATCCAGAATAACGGGTATTCCGAGTCTAACCCCAACAGCGCCATTTGGGCGATAAGTGCCGACTACTCCGGCCTGCTCACCCTTATGATGGAGAACATCGTCTCGCAGATAGTCAATAAGGCAGAGGGCAACGCCAAGAACATCACAATCTCAAGCGCGGGCGTACGGGACTCTACCGGCGCTATGACCGGCGGTGAATTTACCTTCAGCAGGCGGCTGCCTATCGACACGCTGGAAACCACGCCCGTTACCATGGGTGTGCGCTACGACGTAAAAATTGACTCTATCTTCACAAATCAGGCTACGGGACAGCCGGACACGCTATCGCGTATCGCGCGCGACTCCCTCTTCACGTATAACGTCTCAATACGCCGCACCGCCAGCCCCGGCACGAACTGGAAGGAAACGCAGGGGCTCTCTACCAGCTGCGGCACCAAACCTACATTGAGCCTGCTCTTCCGCGCCGATACGCTCTCATCCACCGTAAACGGCGGCACCGTGCGTCAGGAGGCCAAGGGCAATATGGACACGCTCACGGTTGTCTTCAACAACTCCGGCGGATTGTTCGACTACAAAACCGTCATAGTGGAGGTGAAGAACACCGACGGCACCATCACCGACCTTGAGAACCTGACGATGACCAAGAACGGTGACATCTGGATCATCCGTTTCCAGAGGGTAGACGCCACCGTAGCCGGCGTGGCGAACCCCGGCGACAGGCGCCTGCAGCACGCCGCGCAGGACAGCATCGTGGTGGTTTTCCGCAACCCGGACATCCCGCTCGACACGCTGCGCATCGCCGTACCGTACATCTCCACCACTATGGCGTTCTACGGCAGCGACGGCAACCCGAGCGGCAAGACGCAGCTCCCCGACGAGATTACGATAAAGGCCGGCGACGTGCAGGACATCTTCGCCAAGTTCTTTGACGCCGACGGCCACTGGGACCAGGCAATGGAGAACGACCCGAAAAAGATCACCTGGGATGTAAGCGGGGCGGCCAATGCCACCCTTACGGGCGAGGGGCACCACGGAGTGTTCCGGAGCGAGACTGTCGGCCTGTACTCGGTGACGGCGACCTACAAAGACGGCCCGCTGGTGATCACCCGCACTATCCATATAAAAGTGGAACCCGGTCCTCCCGAGTATCTGGAGGTAATCAGAGACACCACGAAGATTGCGGCCAAGGCCGACACCACCAAGCTGAAGCAGAACACGGAGTTTGAGTTCGACGACAAGGCGGTTGACCGCGTGATCTTCTACGTGCTTGAGCGCGACAAGTACGGCAACCTGATCGGCTACAGCGTGGGCGCTGTGTGGACGAGCAACAACCAGACGATTGAGGCCAACGGGCGCGGCGACGGCAGTTCGGCGGAGGTCATCAGGCGCGGCAGTTCGTTCGCCGACGGCTTGCAGGTGATAGTGCGCAATAAGGACGGCTTGGAGGCCAAGATCGACATCCGGGTCGTGGGCGACGGCGCGGTGGCGATAGGCCCGAACCCGTTCGTCCCCGGCAAGAACGATGTGGCGGCCAGGCTCCAGGCGCTGGACCAGCAGAACGGCAGCAAGACGTACGACTACTATAAGGATATTATAGAGAGGACCGGCACGCACGGCCCGGGCAACAGTAAGGGCAGCAGGACCGGCGTGCTCATCGCGGCGACGTCGCAGAGAAGCATACAGGTCTCGGGCAACGGCACCCCGGCGGCCACCGTCATGATCTACGACGCGGTGGGCAACGTGGTCTACCGGAGCAAGCCGGGCGACATTACGCTTGCCGAAGACAAAGTCACCTTCGGCTTCATTTGGGACGGCAAGAACAACTCCGGCAGGACCGTGGGGCCGGGCACCTACCTCGTGAAGATGGTGGGGACGCAGACCAACGGCCTGAAGTTCTCGGAATCGCGCAAGATCGGCGTCACCGTTGAGGGCAAGACCAGATAGTTAAATGCGAGGGCGGGCTTTTAAGCCCGCCCTTTTTTATAATTCAGGCGTCAGGGAATCCCGTGTAAACCGGGAGCGGACACGCCACTGTAAATCCCGATTCCGTTTGTTCACGCGGAATCATAAGCGGCCAAAATCAAGCCACTGTCCCGTAATCAATACTTGAGGGATGGGAAGGCCGGTCGTTTGGGAAAGCCAGGAGACCTGCCTGAATTAGCTCTTAACTGCGATCCTCGTGGATGGGTCGGAGAGGTTTTTCTTGTGCGTGCATCAACATCATTGTCGCCGTCCGGCGTTGCGGGCGGCCGGGGGCGAACACCCCTGCATATCGTATTGCCGGTAATTCTGATGATGGCATTTGCCGCATCATCGGATAATACCGCCGGCGATGAGGTTATCATCATTGACGACGAAGACGACGAGACCGTGCTTGTCGTCCGCCACCGCGCCGCCGCACCCCTCTCCCCGTCGTCCCGAACAATCAGGGCCGAGGAGTTTCAGGGGAAATTTTCCGGTCTGGCATCCGTCCTCGAAACCGTCTCCGGCATAAGCGTCCGCTCGGCGGGCGGGCACGGGCAGTACGCCGAGAGCGCGATACGGGGGGCATCGGCACAGGGCATACGCATATACCTCGACGGCGTACTGCTGAACAGCGCATCCGGCGGGGCCGTTGACCTGAGCAAGATCCCGCTCGGCAGGATCAGGGTAATACGCGTTACCAAAAGCACATCCGGGTTAAGGCAGATGGGCTCGGGGATGGGCGGGATGGTGGAGCTGTTTACGGATGTTGAAAAGGGGATGATCTCCGCAAACCTCGAAGCCGGCAGTTTCGGGTATGTCAAAAGCGGTATGATCATCAAATCCGGCGGCGACAAACCCGTCCGGCACCAGTTTAACGCAGACGCTTCGTCATCCAACAACGACTACCCCTACACACACGACAACGGGACAACGATCCCGACGCTGCGGGACCCCGACCCAACGTGGGACGACACGCTGATGCGGAAGAAGAATAATCAATACAGTTCCGCAGATGCCGCCTACAGTTTATCGATAGACATAGGCGATAACCACAAAATCACACAGCAGCTGCGCGCCGGCGCGTTCCATCAGGGCCTCTTTGTCTACCACTATAAGAACGGCCAAAGCGGATCGACAAACGGGCGCAATGTCACTTACAGCGCCGATTATCATGGCATCATCACCAATAAATTGACAATAGGCGGTTCCGCGAGCGGCACCTGCCGGTACAGCAGCATCATAGACCCGGATGGCCATTTTTATCTGGGCATGGCCGGAAGGGAACTCGAATCGGCAGGCGGCGCGGCGGACTTTATCATCGATGCAAAATACTCGCTAACGGGCAATTTTTATCTGGCGGCGCTGGCCGGTACGCGCCTTGAACATCACTCCCAAAGCAACAAGGCGCTGCCGGATGACAAGCCGGAGATGAATAGGGCCGAATACCGGGCCGGCGCGGAGGCGGGGTTGGAAACGGGGCTTGTCAAAACCGCCCTGCGCGCCGCCTATAAACATGAAGTTGATACATCGACAGCCGGGCTGGGCTACTGGTCATCCGAAGGGAACCGCCGCACACTCTCCTACCCCGTAGCGGAGGCCGTGGCCAGCGTCAATCTCAACCCTGTAACATTACAGCTGTCCGCGGCTGCGTCAAAGCGCAGCCCCACGTTCTTCGAGAAATTCGGCTGGGGGTCCGGCTTCATCTCCACCCCCGGGCTGAAAGAGGAGACGAGGACGGAGGCTGATTTCGGAGCGGTCATTGACATGGGTGAATACACGGCGTCGGTGTCAGTCTTCGCGGGGGAAATCGGCGATAAGATCAAAACCATACCCCGGGGCGGCGGATTTGTGAAGGTGATGAACTTCGCGGATACCAGATTTTACGGGGCGGAACTTGATATCAACGCAAAGCTATTACGGGTATTGACGGCGGAAATCAGCACATCCTACCTGAAAAGCACAATTATTGATGCCGCGGATCCGTCGTGGGTCAACAGAATAGAGCCGTTCGTCCCGGAACTCTCCGGCTACATCAAGACAGAAATAGACATTAAACGCCTGAACATCGGCCACGGGGTAAAGTACGAGGGCGATTGCTACCTCGGCATTGACAACAGGGCAAAACGCCCGTCCCAAACAGAGTTAAGCGCGTGGGCGGCATACAAAATCGCCGATTATATGACCATACGTTACCGTGCGGAAAATTATCTCAACACGGCCAATTTTGATTTTTTGGATAACCCAAAGCCGAGAAGGGTACATATCGTATCCGCGGCGTTAACATTTTAAAAAAGGAGTTGTTTTATGTGCAGGATCAGTATCTGTACCATAGTTGCCGGGCTGGTGTTTATGTTTATGATGTCTTGTTCGGACAATTCAAACCCGGCGGTCAACCCGCAGGGCGGTACCCCTTTATTAGCGGTTATCACGATCGCCAGCGACTATTCGGCGGGAAATTTTGACATCGTGCTCTCCGACAGTTCCGTAAGCCCGAACCTCATCGACGGGCTGCACACCGACCTCGCGGTGCGGGCGTTCGGCAGCGGCGTCTACATAATAGAGAGGCTCGGCAGGGACAACATCATAAAGTACGACACAAAGCAAATGAAGATCGCCTACCAGCAAAACCTCGGGGCCGGGTTGAACCTGCACGACATCGCGGTAGTTTCGGAGGCGAAGGCGTACGTCAGCGCGTATGAGGACAATAACCTGATAATCTTCAACCCGTCGGCGGGGGCGAAAACGTCAACTGTCGATATGTCGCGCTTCGTTGCGTACGCGGGGACCGACAGCGCGGAGGCAGTACCTTACGTAAGCTCTCTCGCGCTCTACGGCAGCTACCTCTACGCGGCGTGCCAGCGGCTCAAAATCGCCGAGGGCGCCTGGGGCCCGGCACCGGAACCGGGGGACACGAGCGTCATTGCCGTCATAGACACGAGAAGCGACGAGATCACGGGCCAGGTCAAACTGAACAAGAAGAACCCGGCGTCTATAGCCGTATTCGGCAACAGGATGATCGTGGCATCGACCGGAAGCTGGTTTGACATAACGAGCGGCGGGGTGGAGACAATCGACCTGTCGTCGAACGTCAACCTTGGTGTAATCGCCGAGGGCGCGGCGCTGGGCGGGAGCGTTTCGGGCGCGGCCTTCGTGTCGGCGAACACGGCGTACATCAGCGTGATGCGGGACGACTGGACGACGGGGATCGTGCAATTCAACCCGGTTACCGGGACAATCGGGGCCGCCGTCGCCGGTATCGAAGACGGATCCGGCGGGATGGCGTTTGACGGGGATAAGTTGTACGTGGGCGACCGGGGCTTCGCGTCGGCGGGGGTAGCGGTAGTCAACCCGTCTACCGGCACGGTAGAGCGGCTGATCCCGACCTCCATGCCGCCGGCGGGGCTGGCGGTAACCGGTAAATGATAATTTATTGGTGTATTGATGATTGTAATGTTTCGCGAAATTACACGCACGATTTTGTAGGGGCGATCGCCCTCGATCGCCCGTGCCGGAATTGCGGTATTGCGTTTAATTCAACGTATACCGCAATCCCGGTATCCCATTGTCTGAACCATGATTTGCCTGATTAAAGGATTAACATGATTAAACGTCAAAAGATAACGTCAAAATCACCGATAATCCGGGTTTTGATGTTGATTTTTAATCAAGGAAATCATTTAATCATGTAAATCAAGGTTCAGACAAAAAAGGCGGAATACACGCCAAATGCAATTTCCAACGATAATGCCCGTAGGGGCGACCGTCCCCGGTCGCCCGCCAACGCATTGATTACAATATCCCGCAAAATACACCAATAATCCCCGTAGGGCCGGGATTGCGTTATACGTTGAAATCAAACGCAATATCGCAATTCCGGCGGGCGATCGAGGGCGATCGCCCCTACAAAATCGTTTTGTTCCCGTCGAAACCGTATATCCATCACACCGCTAAACCCCAATTTCCCGACCGCTATTAACCGTATTTTCCATTAAATCGGGTGTTGAGCATAAATTAGGCTCTACTCCCATTCTATTTGGTAAATGGGAATTTTCACCAATAATACCCGTAGGGGCGACCGTCCCCGGTCGCCCGCCAACGCATGGATTGCGTTATACGTTGAAATCAAACGCAATATCGCAATTCCGGCGGGCGATCGGGGACGATCTCCCCTACAAAACCGTTTTGTTTCCGTCGAAACCGTATATCCATCAAACTGGTAAACCCCAATTTATAATTATTTATTTGCAAACGCGCCATTATATATATTATATATGATGTATTATCATCCTATATAAGGATATGCTATGCCTACGAAACAAGAAGCTCTGAATTACCACGAAAGCGGACGCCCCGGCAAGATTGAGGTAGTCTCGACCAAGCCCTGCCGGACGCAGAACGACCTGTCGCTGGCCTACACTCCCGGCGTGGCCGAGCCCTGCCGGGAGATTGAGCGCGACTCTCTGGCGGCGTACCGCTACACCGCGCGGGGGAACTTAGTCGCGGTCATCACCGACGGCACCGCGGTCCTCGGCCTCGGCAACATCGGCCCGCTGGCCGGCAAGCCGGTGATGGAGGGTAAGGGTATCCTCTTCAAGCGGTTCGCCGACATCGACGTCTTCGACATCGAGCTGGCCGCGGCGAACCCCGACGAGTTCATCAACACGGTAGTGGCGATGGAGCCGACGTTCGGAGGGATAAACTTAGAGGACATCAAGGCGCCGGAGTGCTTTTACATAGAGGAGGAGCTCAAGCGGCGGATGGGGATCCCGGTGTTCCACGACGACCAGCACGGCACGGCGATCATCTCCGGGGCGGCGCTCTTAAACGCGGCGCTCCTGCAGGACAAGGCGCTCGGCGAGATGAAGGTGGTCTTCTCCGGCGCGGGCGCGGCGGCGATCTCGTGCGCGCACCTCTACGTAAAGCTCGGCGTTAAGATGGAGAACATCATCCTCGTAGACTCAAGCGGCGTAGTCTACAAAGACCGGCTGGGCGGGATGAACAAGTACAAGGAGCCGTTCGCAGTAGACACCGACAAGCGGACGCTGGCCGAGGCTATGGAGGGGGCCGACCTCTTCGCCGGCCTGAGCGCCGCGGGGTTAGTCTCAAAAGAGATGGTGGAAAGCATGGCCAAGCGCCCGGCGGTATTCGCTATGGCCAACCCCGACCCGGAAATAACCTACGACGCGGCCAAGTCCGTCCGCGGCGACCTTATCATGGCTACGGGCCGCAGCGACTTCCCCAACCAGGTCAACAATGTGCTCGGCTTCCCGTTCATCTTCCGCGGCGCACTCGACGTGCGGGCATCCGCCATCAACGAGGAGATGAAGATCGCGGCCACAAAGGCGCTCGCCGAACTCGCAACGCGCGGCGACATCCCGCAGTCCGTCTTAAACGCCTACGGCCTCACATCGCTCAAATTCGGCCCCGAATACATAATCCCCAAACCGCTCGACCCGCGCGTATTAGTGGAAGAGAGCATCGCGGTCGCCAAAGCGGCCATAGATACCGGGGTCGCGGGCAATAAGGATATCGATTTCGTCAAGTACAGGGATCACCTGGAGAAAATGGCGGAAAAATTGTCCGAACGATGAGAACAGTACTATATTCATCCATCGTAAATACCGTCAGGCAAATGTGCATAGACGCCGCGTACGTGCTGCCGGATGATGTCCTGGCCCGAATCAAACAAGCGCACTCGGACGAAACATTCCCCCGGGCGCGGGATATCCTCGGCCAAATCATCGAAAACGCCAATATCGCCGCTGAGAAAAAAATACCCGTCTGCCAAGATACCGGATTTGCGCTGTTTTTCGTAAAAATGGGGTGCGGCGTAAGGGTTGACGGCGGGAACCTGAACGATGCGGTAAACGAGGGGACGCGGAAGGGGTACGCGGAAGGGTACCTGCGGGGCTCAATAGTCAACGATCCCGTCTTCGACCGCAAGAATACATCCGGCAACACGCCCGCGCTAATACATGTTGATTTAGTTGACGGGGAGCAATTCGAGATCACCATCCTCCCCAAAGGCGGCGGGTGCGAAAATATGGGCGGGCTGGCCATGCTCAAGCCTGCCGACGGGCTGCCGGGGATAATAAAATTCGTGCGGGAAACAGTCGCCGGCGCGGGCGGAAACCCCTGCCCCCCAACAGTAGTAGGCGTAGGGATAGGCGGGACGGCTGATGCCGCGTGTTTGCTGGCAAAGAAAGCGCTGCTGAGGCCGGTGGGTGTCAATCATGCAGACAATCGATACGCCAAATTAGAAAACGGGCTGCTGGAAGAGATAAACGCCAGCGGCATAGGCCCCCAAGGGCTCGGGGGAAAGCACACCGCCCTGTGGGTATCCGTAGAATACATGCCCTGCCACATCGCATCCATGCCGGTAGCGGTAAGCATCAACTGCCACGCGGCAAGAAGGCTGACGGCGGTACTATGAGCGATACCATCAATAATATCAACGGCGCTAAGGACGCCAAGGGTGTCTGCGGTACCGCAATCATCAAAATATCAACGCCTGTTGACAGGGGGGCATTGATGTCTTTAAGGGCCGGCGATAATGTCTTGCTGACCGGGACAATCTACACCGCGAGAGACGCCGCGCACAAACGGTTTATTGAGTGCATTGACAAAGGGGAACCGCTGCCGTTATCCTTAGATAACCAAATCATCTACTACTGCGGCCCAACGCCGCCCGCCCCAAATCACTGCATCGGCAGCGCGGGGCCGACCACCAGTTCCCGGATGGACAAATACGCGCCAGACATCCTCCGCAAAACCGGGCTGTCCGCAATGATCGGCAAAGGCGGGCGCAGTATAGATGTTATCAGCGCAATCAAGGAGTGCGGCGCGGTGTATTTCGCGGCGGCGGGCGGCGCGGGGGCGCTGATATCGTCCCGCATAAAATCATCGCAAATTATTTGTTATGACGATTTAGGCCCGGAAGCCGTCTACAAATTCGAGGTAGAATCGATGCCGCTAATCGTCGCCGTGGATTCGGCCGGGAACGATCTGTACGAATCAGGCCCGCAAGAGTACCTATCCCAAAAATCCCGTTAGCGGCGAAGACGCGTTCGCCGTCCTTGACGACCCGGCCATCCCAGCCAGATAAGCCAGCCGCCCCGCCCTTACGGCGTGCCTGAACGCCCTTGCCATGCCGACCGGATCGTCGCTCGCCGCGATCGCCGTATTCAATAGCACCGCAGCCGCCCCCATCTCCATAGCCTCAGCCGCGTGGGAGGGCTTGCCTATCCCCGCGTCAACTATCACCGGCACGTCTTTCAACTCTGCTATCATTATCTCTATCAGCTCCGCCGTCCTCAACCCCCGGTTGGTGCCGATAGGCGCGCCGAGCGGCATGACGGCGGCGGCACCCGCGTCAACCAACCTGCGCGCGGCGTACAGGTCGGGGCACATGTACGGCAGGACGATGAACCCCTCCTTCGCCAAAATTTCCGTAGCCTTTATCGTCTCCTGATTGTCAGGCAGAAGGTACGCGCTGTCGCTGATGACCTCGATCTTCACCCAGTCCCCGCACCCCACAGCCCTTGCCAACCGCGCTATCCGCACAGCTTCATCGGCATTTCTCGCGCCTGACGTATTCGGCAATAATATTTTACCTTTGGGGATGTGCGAGAGAATGCCGTCGCCCGGCTTATCCATATCGACCCGCCGCAGCGCTACGGTGATGATGTCGCACTCCGCGGCTTCGAGGACTTCCGGGATGATCCGGTCGTCGCGGTACTTGCCGGAGCCGGTGATCAGGCGGGAGCGCACCGTCACCCCGCCTATTATCAGGCTGTCATTACCGTTATCATTATTATTTGTATTGGTGCTCAATGTATCGAAGCCCTTTCAAGGCCAGCGCCTATTCTTTGTTATAGACGCATTCGCCGGGGGGGACGGATTTCGTTATCCACGTATTCCCGCCGATCACCGCGCCCTTACCTATCACCGTACTGCCGCCCAGAATCGTGGCGTTGGCGTAGATTATCACGTCGTCCTCGATGTCCGGGTGGCGCTTCTGGCCAGTCCTCGGCTTGCCGTCCTTGTCGAACGGCGATGTAGCGCCGAGCGTTACGCCCTGGTACACCTTCACGTTCCTGCCGATACTGCACGTCTCCCCTATCACCACGCCGGTGCCGTGGTCTATGAAGAACCCCGGCCCGATCTGCGCCCCCGGATGTATATCGATACCGGTGCGCGAGTGCGCGCGCTCTGAGAGGATCCGCGGGATGATCGGCACCCCCAGCGCGTAGAGCCGGTGGGCGACGCGGTGCGTGGCAATCGCCTCTACACACGGGTAGCTGAGGATGATCTCGTCCAAAAACTGCGCGGCAGGATCGCCCGCCTCGGCCGCGCTGATATCCTGAAGCAGCGTCGCCCGTATTTCCGGCAGCGACTCTATGAGGCTGACCAGCGCCTCCCGCGCCTTCTCCTCGCAGCTGCAGTCGTCGCACTTATCCTTGAGGCAGCGGTACCTGAGAACCTCGCGGATGTGCTTGACAAGGCGGAAACTGATGTGGCGCAGCATGTCGGCAATGAAAAAATTGGTATCGGCCTTGCCGACCTTGTCCCTGCTGTAGTATCCGGGGAACAGTACCGCCAGAATATCGTCGAGCACCTCATATATCTCGTTGCGCCCGGCAAGGTCGAGGCCGTCGTCGCTCTTAGCCTCCGGGCCGGCGGAGAGGTCCTTTTCCAGCCGGTCAACAATTTGCGGCAAACGCTCGTTCATCCATTTTGTCAGGTCCATGCCGCAATCCCCCGCACCCTTAATACGATGTAGACTGGTGGAGGTATTTTATCCACTGCGTGAAGAACTCGGTCCGGTGCGAGCGCCAGAGGTTCTTAGGGTTGTCGAGGTCCACGTTCAGCGGCGGATCTACGTCGAGCCGCCCCTTGTCGGCATCGCGGCGGTACTCCTCCACAAGGCGGCGCGCCTCGTATTCGGGGTGGCCGAGGTGGATGAGGAACCTGTTATCGGTGCTCTCGAAGATAATGTACCCCGCGCCCTCAGCGTGCGCCAGCAAATGCAAGTTACCCTTGTCGCGCTCACGCTCAAGCGCCGCGTCTTCGATGCCCGAGTGGCGGCTCTGGGCGCACCAGAACCAGTCGTCCATCTCGCCGGTTATCATGTGGTCGCGCACGAGGTTGACGGTTTTGTATACGCCGAATATCTTCTTACTGTAGAGCGTCTTGTCTATCCCCAGATACTTCGCCAGCGCGAGCCCCCCCCAGCAGATGCCCAGGGTGGAGGTAACATTCTTCCGCGAGTACTTGAGGATGCGCTTGATCTCCTCCCAATAGACCACGTCTTCAAACGGTATCTCCTCCACCGGCGCGCCGGTAAGGATCAGCCCGTCGAGCCGCGAGCGGGCCACCGCCTCCTCGAACGTGACGTAGAGCTTGTCTAAATGGGTGCGGTCGCTCGAGTTATAGTTGTGCGTCTTGAGCCTGATCCACACCGGCTCAATCTGCAAAACCGAGCGGCCCAGCGGGTGTAGCAGGCTGAACTCGTACGTCTCGGCCCGCGGCATAATGTTGAGGATTCCGACCCGCAGGGCCCGTATATCCTCCCTGAGCGCGTCCTCAGTCGCAATGCACTGAACCTGCCGGCCCTCAAGCGCCGCCTTCGCGTGGTAATCCTTGGGTACTACAATGGTCATTCTTTTTATACCCTCTGTATTGACGAACCAATACGGATTAATGGTACGGGGCAACGCGTGGATATAAAATAATATATGGCGTAATTAAAAACAATATGGGATTATATTTTAAATTGGGGTTTACCACCCCGCCATAATATATATTGGATATACCCACGGCGCCCGCCGGGATTCTACCTTCGGGCTCTCGTCGTACAAGGTTGGACCCTCGCAGTACACAACAAAAATTCCAGTATTACCAGATTAATGCCGCAAAAAGGCCGTCCCCGCCGTATCGCCGGGCGTCTTTGCGGCAGCCATTAAACCATTTAATTAATGAAAGGGACACTCACAATGCCTGACAAAACCAATGCCCGGGACGAGATTCCGGCAAAATTGTTCAAAGACGGCCTGCCGAAGATCATCCCGGCCAAGTACGACATCGTCTTCAAAAAAGTCTTCTTAGAGCATTTGGACCTGCTCAAGTACCTACTAAGATGCGTGCTCGACCTGCCCGACGAGGAGTACGAAGAGCTTACCGTCTCCTGCTCCGAGGTACTCCCGGATAAGCGCGGCGGGAAGAAGGGGGTTCTTGACATCAAGGTCATCACGAAGTCCGGGATGGTCATAGACATCGAAATTCAGCGCGGGGATGTTGCGCAAATGCGTGAGCGGATAGTATTTTATATTTCAAGCCTGATTAAGGACCAACTGCTCTCCGGCGACGGGTACGACGAAATCCGGCGGGTGATAGGGATGGTAATCACCGAGCGCGGGCTGATACCGGAAGACGCGGAGTACCACCACCGGTTCACGCTCTACGACATAAAAACTGGTCTAGCGCTGACGGACCTGATCGAGGTCCACACGCTGGAATTAGCCAAATTGCCGAAAGAGAACGACGGCAGCGGCCTGTGGCGTTGCCTTAAACTGTTAAACGCCGAAACGATAGAGGAGTTGGATATGATAGCGGAAATGAGCCCCGAGCTGAAAAAAGCCGCCGGCATAATGAAGGCGTACTCCGAACTGGACCCGAAGACCCGCCGCGAGTACGAACTGCTCATGCTGGCGGAGATGGACGACAGGGTGAGGCTTAGGGCGGCGAAGAAGGAGGGCAGGGCCGAAGGTATGGCCGAGGGTATGGCGCAAGGCAAGGCCGAGGCCGCCAGGGCGATGAAGGCCGAAGGGCTCGACCCCGCCACCATAGCCAGAATCACCGGATTAACCCCAGACGACATCCGGCGATTGTAGGGGCGATCGCGTCCCCGGTCGCCCGTGCCGGAATTGCGATATTGCGTTTGATTTGACCTATACCGCAATCCCGGCATCGCGGGCGGGCACACAGGCCCGCCCCTACGTTGGATTGTTGGTGTATTTTGCGGGATATTGTAATCCATGCGTTGGCGGGCGACCGGGGACGGTCGCCCCT
>Ga0209755_10000680_pt1 | contig 59501 bp, 51 predicted proteins | sample TergutCo191P1_FD_187301 | JGI IMG/M metagenome (GOLD analysis project Ga0209755, IMG submission 187301) | Cornitermes sp. P1 segment gut microbial communities from Petit-Saut dam, French Guiana - Co191P1 (SPAdes) (version 2) | ecosystem: Host-associated > Arthropoda: Insects > Digestive system...
TTTTGTCAAGCGCTTCAGGATAGTTTCGGAAAGATACAGGGGCAGGCGCCGCAGGTTCGGGATGAGGTTTAATCTTGTCGCAGGGATTTGCAACTATGAGCTCTCGTGTTGATTTCAGAACAGGTCTATTATTCCGCCGAAATCGTCAGAGTTTTGAATGAAACCCAAACAGCGTTAACTCCTGGCGGAGGAATCAATACAAACCTAATGATTCAGTTCGCTCAAGAAAACGGAGTCCTCATTGTACTTGAAATAAATCCATCTGATTTTGATTTATGGAAAACTAATGGAGATGGGCGTACGGTACATTTATCTAATAGAGTTGCGGAGTTGAATGAAACAATGGATCAAATGTACCTGATAGTAGGCTTCGCTCCCGCATTACGCGATAACAGAAATGCCGTTGACGGCATCGACGTTGTTGCCCCGGCCACGCGACGGTGACCGGCCACGCGACGGTGACAGTCACCGGTTTTTAAATCCTCTGCACAGGGTAACTGGCACTTTTTCCTACCTAGTTATTCGCCAATATCGGTAATGATCCGCATAAGCTGTTTCGGCGTTATCGTAGGAGGCGCGAGGGTGTCAGATGCTATGATTTAAATAGTTAGGAAAAATAAGTCTGACGGGATCAGCGAGCGCGAGGGGTGACCGGCACTTTTTTCCTGCCTAGTTATTCGCCAATATCGGTAATGATCCGCATAAGCTGTTTCGGCGTTATCGTGGGAATGGAACCGGATGCAAAATCAGCAGGGTTACGGGTTACTATGTAGTCAATGGAAAAGCCCTCGCCGACCACAAACTGGACGGAATCCTCGAAATCGTCCCATCCTAATTCCAGAGCCTTGTAAATGTCGTTTCCAGTTACGGTGGCGGGATAAAAAACATGCAGAAGATGTTTGAGGGCTTCCCGTGCGCCTACCTTTCCAAGGTCTTTGCTGGCAATGTAAAAGATATCCGTTATGGCCGAAGCGGAAACATAGCCAGTAATGATGTTTTGCTCCGCCAGCACAAAGACGGACATAGCGTCAGGATAAAAAGACTTGCGATTAAGCGCGATGTCAAGCACAACATTGGTGTCAATCAGCAATTTCCTCATTGCAAGTATTTGGCCAGCCTTTCTTCTCGGATTTCCTCGCTTGTCATGTCCGTGCGTAAAATTCCCGTAAGTGCGCGTGTATGTGGCGAGTTTTGTAGCATTTCATTTATCATCTGTTTGGTAAGACGTATTTTTTCGGGTTTCTCCCTTTTTTTGGCATCAAATGGAATTACTTTCACCTCAATGCGAACCCTACCCGCAGGTACTTCGGGAGGCATGTTAATAGTCAACCGCCGGTCTGTTGGAATCTCGACGGTTTGCGTGATGGTCATGAGGCAAATATAGCATAAAAGGGTGCCACTATCAAGGATAAATAACGGACCCCGGTTGCGCAGGGCTTCCCAAAACGGAAGATTGATTTCCGTGCCTGTGGCAAAGTATATTACAATGGAACCGGCAATGTTGGAAAAAATGCGCGAAGACGCGCGGCTAATAATAGAAGACATCATCCGCGAGAACATGCCGCAGGAATCCGTCCAAAGGGCCTTACGCGCACATGCGTTTGGCGATAGCGTCCACGTGGTCGCGATTGGCAAGGCGGCCTGGGCTATGGCAAAGACGGCGGCGGACTTCCTTGGGGGAAAGCTCGCGCGGGGCGTGGTCATCACGAAATACGGGCACTCCCTGGGGGACATTCCGGGGATGAAGGTTTTTGAGGCCGGACACCCCACGCCCGACGAAAACTCGGTAAGGGCAACGCAAAGCGCGCTGGCTCTTGCGGAGGGTCTTAAAGAGGACGACGAACTGTTGTTCCTGGTTTCCGGCGGCGGTTCGGCGCTGTTCGAGGCTCCGCCGGAAGGGGTCTCGATTGGGGAGCTTGCGGCCTTGACCGGCGAGCTTCTTGCCTGCGGGGCGGACATAGTGGAAGTAAACATGGTCCGCAAGCGCCTGTCACGGGTAAAGGCGGGAAGGTTCGCCAGGGCTTGCAGCCCCGCAGGGGTGTTTTCGGTCGTGCTTTCGGACGTGTTGGGCGACAGGCTGGATTCGATCGCCTCCGGCCCCGCGGCACCCGACAATACCACGGCGGCGGACGCCCTGGCCGTGGTCGAAAAATACGGGATACGGCTGACCGAGACCCAAAGGTGCCATCTTGCCCAGGAAACGCCCAAAACGGTGGAGAACGTAAAAACCGTGGTTACGGGCGGCGTGCGGTCGCTTTGCGAATCGGCGGCAAAGGCGGCAAGGTCGCTTGGCTATGCCCCTTACGTGCTGACGACGGTCCTGAACTGCGAGGCTTCCGAGGCCGGAAGGTTTCTTTCGTGCATCGCGGCGGACACCCAAAACGGAACGAATTCGTTCGGGAAACCCTGCGCCATTATCGCCGGCGGCGAGACCGTCGTGCGGGTCAAGGGCCGGGGGAAAGGCGGGCGCAACCAGGAACTTGCCCTGGCCGCCGCGAAGGGCATAGCGACACTGGAAAACACCCTTGTCTTTTCGCTTGGCTCGGACGGCACGGACGGGCCGACGGACGCCGCCGGCGGCATGGTCGACTGCACCACTTTGGCAAGGCTGCGCGGGCAAAACCTGGACATCGACAAAATCCTGGAAAACAACGACGCCTACCACGGGCTAAAGGCCGTTGACGGTCTGATCGTCACAGGCCCAACCGGCACAAACGTGAACGACGTTTCGGTTGCGCTGTGCGGCCCTAGCTGACAAACAGCGAGAACACAAAAACCCCGGCCATACAGGCCAGGCCCGCAACCAGGGTGACCACGGTCTGGGTCATGTAACCGTACCGTGGCGATATGCCGGACAGCCTGGTGACAACCCAAAAATACGGGTCGTTGGCGTGCGAGGCGACCATGGAACCCGCGCCGATTGCCATCAGCGTAAGGGCGGACATCATCGCCGAGTCTAGCCCGAGCGGAGCCATTAGGGGAGCCATAATCCCCGCCGTGGTTATAATCGCGACAGTCGTCGAACCCTGCGCCGTTTTCATGACGGCGGCGACAAGGAAGGGAAAAAACAGCCCCAGGGTATGAAGCGGGGTCAGATCCGCAGTGATGAAGCCCACGACGCCGGACTCCATAATCACATGGCCAAGCACCCCGCCCACTCCCATTACGCACAGGATTGGCCCCGCCATTTTCAGGGTGGTCTCGGTAACCGGGTTAAATTCCTTCATTTTTCCGGTCCTTATCAGCAGCGCCACCGCAAAAAGGAGGCCCACGGCCATCGACACGACGGGCCCGCCCAGAAAAACGAGCAGGTCCCCGCCAAAACCGGCCTCGCCGGCGATCGCCCCCAGGGATTTAAGCAGAAGCGGTGCCAAAAGCGGCGAAAGAGACAACAAACCGTTGGGCAGTTTTTTGCGCCTTTTGACCATACGCTCGTAGGATCTGGCCCTTGCGTCCCTGGCGGCCCTAAGGTCTTCCCTGGTTCTCTTTTTGTTCCCTATATAAATCGCGTAAAAGTACGCGCCGACAAGCGCCGGGATGGAAACGACAATCGCCACAACCAGGACAAGAAGCAGGTTCCCGCCCAAGCCCAGAATGGCGGAGGCCGCAAGTGGCCCCGGGGAAAACGGGACAAGCGCGTGGGAGATATACAGGCCGCTGCCCAGCCCCATGGCCGTGGCAACGCTACCCGTGCCGGAATACTTGACGGAGGATTTTCTGATGGGATTAAGAACGACATAACCGGCCTCGCCATGGACGGACGTGGACACAACCCATCCCATAAGCATAAAAGCCAGGGTCGGGCTTCTCTTGCCGACAAGCTTGACCATCATGTCGGCTATTTTCATCGCCCCGCCGGTGACCTCAAGTATGCCGCCGATCAGTATGCCGAAAATGACCACGATTCCAATGCCCGAGAATATGCCCGAGAAGCCCACGCCTATGACGGCGGGAAGCCTGGCCAGGGGTATGCCCGAAAGTATCCCAAAAACCAGCGATATTCCCAGGATGGTCACAAACGGATGGATCCGAAGCTTGGAAAGCGCGACGAACAGCCCGGCGACGGACAAAAAGAAGACCAGGATAATCGGAATGCCAGCCATAATGGGCATTGTGCGACAAAAACCCAGGTTTTGTCAAACACCCCTAGTAAACGTACGGGATGATGCGGTATTTCACCTTTTGCTTGTACCTGTCCCATAAGTCGCCGTATTTCGCCCCGCATACCTTGTCGTCATCCGCCTGGCGGGCGAACAGAAGGGCGACGTAGTACAGCGGGTAAAGCCATACCCATGGAACGCCGGGATACCCGGCGGCTAGGGCAATCCCGCAGGCCATGAGTATCTCGCCAAGGTAGTTGATGTGCCGGCTTTTCCCCCAGAAACCGCTTACAAGCAGGGAATGCCTTTCGTCGCTTAACACCCTGGGGCGGATGCCAAGGAATTTTTTCGCGGGCGAAACCTTAAAATAGTACTTTTGCAGGTTGGCCCCCCTGGCGAGAACCCAGCCGGATACAAAAACAAGAATGAAAAGGGCGTTCAGCCACCAGGGACGCCCGGGGTCGGGCAGGCCGGCGGTTGCCCGGAGGGCAATCGAGTAAAAAAAAGGGTAAAAGGCCAGGCACCCAAAACCCAGCTTGAACCCCACGCGCTCGGCGATAAAGTCATAGGTGTACAGGTGGACCCGCTCGAAACTAAGATAGTCCCATACAAAGAAAGTCAGCATGACGGCGCCCATAAGAAGACCGGGATTGAAGGGGTCAACGTTCTGCCAGTGGTAAACAGCCAGGGAAAGGACGTTCAACTGCAGCATGACCGCCCCGGCCAGGTAAAGCCACATCTTGGCGTCAATAAGAAGGTTACCTTTCCTGCACTGCGGATCCTTCAGCCTGCCGAACCATAAATCCGCAAGGGGGTTCCTTCTGTTGGCCGGATGGGGAAGGACAATGGCAAGCGTAAACAAAAGACCCAGGGCGGCGGCCCCGGCAAGGCTGTACCAGCGAACCCGGTAAAACCAGTCGTAGGGAACCAGTTGGACGTAACCAAACACAAGCCACAGGAATATGCTCCCGGGCAGGACAAGATGGCCGTTCAGCTTGTACTCCAGGGGTTTGCCCGTGCGCTCGTGTCGGACATAGCCCTTTAGCCTGATTGCGGGCAGGCCAACGTGCAGCAGGGTAACGGCCGCGTAAACAATCCATGGGGTAAAAAACCCCAGCACCTGTGTGCCCACTATAAACCTCCGGTCGAGGATGCTTTTGTCCAAACCCATTCTGCCGAAAAAGGGTTATTTTTTCAATCTTTCGATCTTTCACTTGACAGGGTTTCCCAGCAGTGGTATAGTGACAACGTTGGGCAGATTGCGACCTTGCGGTTCGACAGTCTTGCGATTAACCATAAACATGGAATTTGTTAAGGGGAAGATATGGGAAAGGCTGTTATTCTGGCGATTGATGACAATTTGGTGCAACTGGAGTTTTTTCAGAAAATTCTGGTTCCAACCTACGACCTTAGACCCGTCAAGTCCGCTTCCAGTGCCTTGCACTTCCTAAACATGGAGCAGGCGGACGTAATTCTTTTGGATATCGAGATGCCGAACATAACCGGCTTTGATTTTCTTTTCGACATAAAGAAGATCCCCAGTTATATGGACGTGCCGATTATCATAGTCAGCGGCAACAGCGGGCAGGAGTTCTTTAACAAGGCCAGGAGTTCCCACGCTTTTGACGTTCTGACAAAGCCTGTAACACAGGACACGCTAATTAGGGTCATAGAAAAAGCTCTCGCCTCGGTGGCGTAATGCCAGGATTTGTGATCCGCAGTAACAGCCATGATTATTTTTGCCCCGTTTTTTCGGGGCTTAATTCACTTGTATTGTTAGCAAGGGGGTAATGATGAACCACGGTAGTGACAGACTCCATAAGGTAATAGGGGTAGAAGCGGAAAAATGCTACAACTGCTACGCCTGCCTAAACGAGTGCCCTGTCAAGTTCTGTATGGACGGATCCGGGGAAAAACTGATGATCAACGACGACATGTGCATAGGCTGCGGACACTGCGTCGTTATATGTCCGCACGAGGCCAGGTACATAGTTGACAACCTGGCCACTCTTAGAAGCGACCTGGCGCGAGGGGACAAGGTAGTCGCCATAGTCGCCCCGGCCGTGGTTTCGGTCTTTCCGGACACCTACCTTAAGCTTAACGGCTTCCTTAAGTCGCAGGGGATCGAGGCGGTATTTGACGTTAGCTTTGGCGGGGAACTTACGGTCATGTCCTACGTTAATTACATCAAGGCCAAAAAGCCAAAGCTGGTAATTGCCCAGCCGTGCCCCGCGATCGTCAGTTTCGTAGAGCTATACCACCCTGAGCTGATACCGTACCTTGCCCCGGTGGACAGCCCCATGCTGCACACCATAAAGATGATCAAGGAGTATTACCCGCAGTACCGGGACCACAAGGTCGCGGTTATTTCCCCTTGTATCGCCAAGGACAGGGAATTCGCCGAGACCGGGCTTGGGGACTACAACATTACCATGCTCCACATGAAAGAGGTATTTAAGAACGAGGGGATTGATATCGGTAGCTTTCCCATCACGCAGTACGACGGCCCGGCCGCCGAACGGGGTGTAATGTTCCCCATCCCGGGTGGGCTAATGGATGTCGCCGAACGCTTTATACCTGGCATCCGGCGGGACACCCGCAAAATCGAGAGCCTTCACCTTGTGTACACGTACCTGAGCGAGCTTGCAAAGGACATAAACAACCCGGATCTTGATCTGCCCCTTCTTGTTGACTGCCTGAACTGCGAGGACGGTTGTACCAGCGGGCCGGGCACGGGGTGCAGCCACTACACCATGGACCAGCTTGAAAGCCCGATTCGCAAGCGCAGCAAGGCGCTTGAAAAGGAGCTAAACCCCAAGGGCCAGGAAAGGCTGTACAAGAAATACCACGAGATGATAAGCCAGTACTGGCGACCCGGCCTGTACAACCGGAACTACCACGATCGTTCCAACAACGTCAACATAAAAACCCCCTCCGAATCGGAACTGTGGAGTATTTACCGCAGCATGAAGAAGGAAAGCAAGAGGGACGTTCTGGACTGCAGGGCCTGCGGTTATCGTACCTGCGAGGAAATGGCGACGGCGATTCACAACAAGCTCAACAAACAGGGCAATTGTATCCAGTACAGTGCGGCCTTGCTTGCCGACGAGAAGAAAACCACGGTCTACATAAACCAGCAGCTTAAGATACACATCGGCCGCGCCCTTGAGTTGATCGAGGGCATTACCGGCCTTGTGGAAAAACTAAGCCTCAGTATCAACACGCAGGCGCAGTCGGTGGACGAATCCTCGGAAGTTACCGGGCTTATGGTGGACTCTATTAACAAAACCGCCGACCTTTCGCGGCAGGAACGGGAGACGGTAATGGGGCTGATGGAAAATGTTTCCAAGGGCCAGGACTCGATGAAAGAGACGATTATGTCGGTAAGGAACATCTCCGAGTCGGTCGACGGCATTGCGTCCACGATCAAGATTATCAGCGTCATCGCGTCCAACACCAACCTGCTTGCCATGAACGCCGCCATCGAGGCCGCCCACGCCGGGGAAGCCGGCCGGGGGTTTGCGGTCGTGGCCGACGAGATTCGCCGGCTCTCGGAATCCACCAGGGAAAATTCCCAGGGTATATCCCAGACGCTTTCGAACATCATTGCGGGCATCAACTCCACTTCCAAGCGCACCGGGGACACCGGCAGCCTTATAAACCAGATGTCCGGGGAAGTCAACGGTTTCGCCGGCACCATGACGCAGCTTATCGACACCCTGAACGAGCTGTCCACAAAGAGTTCCAGGATTACCAGCTCGCTTAACAACCTTAGGGACCACAGCGCCACCGTAAAAACGGACTATACCGAGATGCTGTCCCTAATCGACAAGCTTAGGTACGACATCAACTTCCTGGCGGCCATGTCCGCGGACATTGTCAAGGCCATCGAGGAAGGCGACCAGGAGATAATCACCAGGCTGGTCGCCCTGGAGACCGAGGTCGAAGCCAAGGCTGGTACCCACGCCAGGTAGATTTGGGTTTTTTGGGGAAAGAGAAGGACTCCCGCAAGACCGACAGGGTTTTGCGGGAGTTTTTTTATCTGGCGCCGCCGAGTTCGGCGACGGCCTTGACCAGATCCTGATCCTTGCCTATTTCGGCCATGGAAGCGGGGAAACGATAGGTCCAGTTGAATTCGTTGTAGGTTCCAGGCACGTTGACCCGCTCGGACGCGGGATCTTCCGAGTACCATTTGTTGGACAGATGCAACAGATCCTGGATTTGGAAGACGCGGATGCGCGATTTTGCGGAGGCCGTCTTCGACAGAATCGCCTTTGCCGTTCCGGGGTTGTACACCCTGGGCAGGGAAGGCAGGCCGATAAACCCCGAGAACTGTTCCTGGTCGGCCTCGCGCTCCCACCATTCCCGGACTGTCGAACTGTCGTGTACCGCCGGGGTGCAAACCGAAAGCTCCGGATAGTCCTTGAAGGGTATGTAGGGGTAGCCGTCCGAGCCCCAGTCGCGGTGCCAGCGGATCACGCGCAGGCCAAGGATCTCAAGCTTTTTCAGCACCTTGAAAACGCAGGGCGGAACCGCGCCCAGATCCTCCGCGCAGGGGAGCATGTTCGACGATTCCTTCAGCACCGAAAGGAGCTTGAGACCCAGGGACTCCCAGACCTTCGCCGATTTTGCAGTGTGGCTTTCCAGCAGTTGTTCCAGTTTCTGCTTTTCCTCCGTGGAAAGTGAACGGTATGCCCTGGAGTCGCGGTACTGCCACGCGGGGGAGAACTTCCCGTTTTCGTACTCGATGAAAGTCCTGTTTTGCCAGGCCTTCAGCAGATAGGGCACGGCGGCCGGATGCAAGCCCATGGAGCAAATATCCTTCTCGCCCTCTATCCTGCTCTTGAAAACCCAGAGCTCCTCGTTGCCCACACGGTCAAGCACTTCGGAAAAGACCTTTTCCGTCGCCACCCCGACCTCGCTTTCGTCCTGGACGCAGACACGGATTGCGTCGTACAGCTCGCCGGTGGGAATGTGGGGCTGTGAAAGCCAGCGCAGGCGACCCTTGTCGAAACCCAGCTTCGTAAGCTCGGAAACGGTAACGGGCGTGTAGGGTATGTAGCGCCCTAGGGCGGACGAGTAATCGTTGCGGGACGACGACCAGATTCGGAAAAAGCCCAGGACGTGATCTATGCGGTACGCCTGGTAATACTTGCCCGCGACGGCAAGCCTTTGCTTCCACCATGCGTAGCCGTCCTTTTCCTGGGCTTCCCAGTTGTACAACGGAAACCCCCAGTTCTGCCCGTCGGGGCTGTACATGTCCGGGGGCGCGCCGGCGGAAAGCTCCTGCACAAAGATTTCCCCGTGCGCCCACACGTCGCAACTGTCGTCGTTCATCAGGATGGGCAGGTCGCCCTTCAGCACGATGCCCGCGTCGGCCACGGCCTTCGCCGCCTGGGCGAACTGCCGATCCAGGGCCTCCTGCAGCCAGGCCCAGAACAGGTGCTCGCCCCGCAGCTTCGGGTTGTCCCAGATCGCGGAAATTTCCTTTTGGGTAATCTCACGATGGTCGAGCCATTCCTTCCAGCTTCTTTCGCCGTTGGTCTCTTTTATTCTGCGATAAACCGCGTATTGTTTTACCCAGGGGTTTTGCTCGATCCACTTGCCAAGGCTTTCGCCCGCGACCGCCCTTTTTTCTATCTCGGGCGCGTTGGCGGCGTAAATTTCCCGCAAAAGGTTCATCTTGGCGTGCAGGACTTTAAGGTAGGGAAAGCGCGTTTCCTTCCCGTACTCGGTGTTTATGACCTCGGCCTTGTCCCTGAAGGCTTCCGCCTCCGGCAGATCGCCAATCCGCAGGTACAGGGGATGAAGGGCGACCGATGTAAGGCTGAAATACGGCGAGCTTTCGTAGCCGGTGTCGTTGACAGGCAGAAGCTGGATGAGCCCGATGTTCATTTTCTTGCACAGAAGGGCGAATTCGCCAAGGTCGGGGAACTCCCCCACGGCTCCGGGCTTGCTGCCCCGCAACGCCCCCACGGGTATAACCACTCCAAGTAACCGCTCCCCAACCATTGTGCCCTCCTAGTTTGCTTCGAAACTACGTATAATATAACACAGATTCGGCGATTTGCAATTGCTGTTTGGCCGAGACGCCCCTTGCGAGCCTTGCCCCTGTATCGCCTGGCGGCGTTGATTTGCCAGACAAGGCATGGTATATTATGATCAGTCTGTGAAACCTCCGCGAAATGGATCCTGGGCGATTTGGATTATGATCGAAATGTGGTAATATGCAATACGAAAGGAGCTTGTTTTCATAATGGTAGATATGGACGTAATTCTCACGATAATAGCGCTCATTGTGCTGCTGGTGATGGGTACCTATTTCAGCGCCACCGAGATGGCCTTCGCGTCGCTGAATCGCGCCCGCATCAAGCACATGGCGGAAACCGGCGACAAACGGGCCAGGCTGGTGCTTAAACTTCACGAACGTTTCGACGAGCTTATCTCCACCCTGCTTATCTGCAACAACGGCGTGGCCCTTACCACCGCCACGGTTTCCGCCTTTCTGTTCGTGCGGCTTATAGGCGAGGCGGGGCCGGTCGTCTCGACTATAGTGATTACCATAATAGTCGTGGTGTTTACCGACGATCTGCCCAAGAGCATGTCGAAACGCGCCCCGGAAAAGGTGGCCCTCTTTTCCGCCCCCATTCTGCAACTGCTGATGCTGCTTCTTAAGCCCTTCAACTTCCTGCTGGTCAAATGGAAGGCCCGGATCAACGAGCGCTTCGCCGCCAGAAAGGACGAGTCCGCCGGCGAGGAGCGGGGTTTCCGGGGCGAGGAGCTTCTGTACGTGGTGGAGGAGGCCGAGCAGGAGGGCACGATTACCGGGGAGGATTCCCTGCGGATCAGCAACGCCATCGAATTCAACGATTTGCTGGCCGAGGATATCCTGACGCCCAGGGTAAACATCGTGGGCATCCCCAAGGATTCCAGCGTCAAGGACATGGCGGCGGTCTTTCTGGACAGCGGGTACTCCCGCCTTCCGGTGTACGAGGAAAGCATCGACAATATCGTCGGTGTGGTACACATCCGCGACTTCCTGAAATGCACCGTCGACGAGACCACGTCCCTGGACGACATTATGGCCCCGGTCATGTACACCACCCTGGGAACCCCGGTGCCCGAGCTTTTCAAGATGCTGCAGAAGGAAAAAAGCCATCTGGCAATCGTCGCCGACGAATACGGCGGGACGGAGGGTCTTGTGGCCATGGAGGATATCCTGGAGCAGTTGGTCGGGGACATCTGGGACGAGAACGACGAGATTGTCGAGGAGTTTTTGCCGCTGGGGAACAACCGACACAAGGTAATCTGCACGGCCGCGATCGACAAGATGTACGAGTACTTCGGCATGGAAGGCGAGTCGGAATCCTCCACCGTGGGCGGCTGGATTATCGACACGCTGAAGCAGATCCCCAAGAAGGGCGACAGCTTCGCCTACGAGAACCTGACGGTGACCGTAACCAAGGCTGACCAGAAACGCGCGGTGGAATGCGTCGTGGAGGTCGCGCCGGACGGGGACGGGGAATCGCCCTCGTCGCTGGCGTAGAAAACGCTCCGGGGTGGTCTACTCCAGGGCCGCGAAGACAGCCTCCCCCGTGGGAACGCTCGCCGACTTCAGCATCAGCCTTACGCCGTCGTTGGGGGCGACATCGCCGCGCAGGGAAACCTGGGTTTCAAGGCCAAGATCCGGGATTACCGTCAGCCAGCGGTTTCCCCTTTTCTCCAAAGCCACAGCATCCCAGACCGAATCCCTTTTGCCGGAAAGGTAAACCATGATCCAGTGGCCGCGGGACGCGCGTTCGGCCTGGGTGACCGCCGACGCGGCGGCCTCCCCGGCGAACATCCGCGAGGCCAGGTCGTCGGCGGAAAGGACGGGATCGCCCCGGAGCGAGGCGCGGATCTGGATGTGGCTGAGCAGGTCGGTGTAGCGGCGCAGTGGGCTGGTTACCTGGGTGTAAACGTCAAGTCCGAGCCCGCAGTGTAGCCCGGGTTTCGCGGAAAGCACCCGGGGTCTCATGCACCGGCGAAGCTGGTACGATCCGGCCAGTCCCGGAAGTACCTCGCCGGGCAGTTCCCCGGTTTCCTGCGCGATGTACGGGATGGACAGGCCGCGCTGCATCGCCCATCCCCCGGCGGCCTCCCCGGCAAGCAACATGCATTCCCGCACAAGAACCGCCGACTCATGGCGCACCACTGGTTCTATCGTCACCCGCCCTTCGGTCACGTCCATGTGCGTCTCCGGCATCTCGATGTTTATCGCGCCGGAGGCGACGCGGCGGCCAAGGTTGCGCCGCGCCAGCGCGTTCAGGTCGCGCAGAATCGCCACGTCCCCGCCCTCCGTGCCGGCGATTAGCCCGTCCGCCTTCTCGTAGGTCAGGCGCGAGACCCTTACCGTGGAGGGGAAGATTTCGGTTCCCAGGATTCTCCCCTCCGGATCCAGTGTTACCTTGAAGGTCAGGGCCGGGGACGTTTGGGCAAGGCCAAGGGCGAAAAGGGGCAGGGTTTCCTCGGCCAGCATACGGAAGCTGCCCTCCGGGACGTAGAGAGTCGCGCCGCGATCCCTGGCCTCCCGCTCGCAGGGGCTGTCGGCGGCTATCGCGGAGGCGGGGTCGGCGACGTGGACGTACAGCACCCAAGTGTCGCCGTCGGTTTCCAGGGAAAGCGCGTCGTCCGGATCGTGGCTCCAGGGGCTGTCGATGGCGAAGGCGGGAAGGTGGCGGAGATCCCTGCGGTCTCCCGCCGGGCGGTCTTCCTCCGGGGAGGGAGCCGGAACCTGTCTTGCCTGCAAGGTGGAAACGCCGAAGCGCGCGGGGTGGGGGTTTACGAGGTTCGTCCAGAGGCCGGTGTCCAGAAGGAGCGAGTGGGCTTCCTCCGGCGTTTCGCCAAGGCCTATGTCCCGCATCGTGCGGCTCTTCTCGGATTTTCCGTAGGCCAGGGCCTCGACATCCTGGACAAAACGCGAGTCCCCGGACGCGCCGTCCGACCCCTCGTCCGCCGGGAAGGGCTTGCGGGCCTTCAGCCGTTCCAGGAAAAGCCTTCGCTCCCCGTCCTCCCTGGTTTTTTCCTCGCGCCTTTTCCCGTCGGCGATTACCTGGTCCTCGGGCCTGGGGCGGATCGCGTCGATGCCGCCGGTAAAGTAAAGCCCGTCCAGAAGCAGGCGAAAGGCCGCCCACGCCGAGCCTGGTGTGTAGTCGCCGCCCACAAGCTCGGCAAGCTCTTTCAGCGAAACCAGGTTCCCCCCGTCCGCCAGCAGAAGCTCCCAGGCTTCCCGGACGGCGGCGTCCGGGCTCGCGCCCCCGTCAATCCCGTCGAAACCCCTCGCCGGCCCTGGGTGGATTAGGTCGATGTCCTTTTCCCGCACCTTGACCTTCTCGCCGTCGCAAAGCGCGATGACGATTTTGTCCTGGGCCTTTTCCCTTACCAGTGCGGGCCTGTTCTTGTACGCCACCAAGGCGTTCTCGCAAACCATGCCCCATTGTCGCACATCCCGCCGGTTTTTGATACGGCGCGACGATCCGGCAGCCCGCGCCGCTACCCGGTTTCCGCCTCCACCGCTTTCCACTCGCCTATGTTCCGCTTCTCCCGGTCAAAGTCGACGCCGACCTTGAACAGCCTTTTCCCGCTCCCCGTCCACGGCAGAAGATACTCCCTGGAGTCTATCTGCGCTAGGGCCTCGTCCGCGCCTTTGTCCAGCTTGAACTCGAAGCAGTACACGAAGTCTTTCGTCTCAAGCAGCGTGTCGATTCTTCCCGCCGCGATCCGCACCTCGGAGCGGCAGTTCAGGCCGAACATGGTGAATATCAGGTGTATCGCGGTTTGGTAGTAGTTCTCGCTTTCCCTGATGATGTCGTAGGGGATCGCCGCGAAGAACCTTTTCAGCGTGTCCATAGCCAGATCGATTTCGCCGTCGTAAAGCGCGTCCAGAAGCCGCACGGACACGGAGAGGGAAACCTGTTCCGGCACCGGCGCGTAAAGATCCAGAAGCGAGCTAGCGAAACAGGAGCGCACCTCGTCGTTCGGATAGTCCAGCGTGAAGCGGTCGCGCTCCCCGTCGTAGTCGGATATGGTTAAATACCCGCTTTGGTACAGGAGCGGCGCCGCCCTCATGTTTTCGATGTCGTACTTGCGGAACTCCTCGCGCCCGACCCGCATGTCGCCCAGCTCGACGATGTTGATTTTTTGCTCGACGATTAGCTTCACCAAAAAGGTGGGCGTGCCGGTTTCGTACCAGTACGACAGAAACTCCCCGCTTGAGTCGAAATGTTTGAGCAGGCCGAAGGGGTTGTAGACCTTGAGCGGCTTTTTGGAAAACCGGTAGCCGTTGTAGAAACGGCGCAGCTTTTCCATATATTTCTCGCGGCTTTTTCCCCCGCTGTTCAGAATGGTTTCCACTTCGGGTTCAAAGACGGTTTCCAGCTCCTCCTGCGTTATGCCGCAGATGTCCGCGTAGCGCGGGTCAAGCGTCAGATCCGCCAGATGGTTCAGGTCGGAAAATATGCTTACGTGGGAAAACTTCGTGACGCCGGTGAGGAACACGAATTTCAGGTGCGGGTCGGCGGACTTGATCACGCCGTAAAAGCCCTTCAGCGTTTTCCGCATGTCCTCGCGCAGCTCCTTCATGTCAATGGTGCTGAGAAGCGGTTTGTCGTACTCGTCTATGATGACCACCGCGCGCTCGCCGTATTTTTGGTGCGCGTCCTGCATGAGGTTCAGAAACCGGCTCGACAGTATTTCCCCGCGAAGATCCAAGCCGAGGCCGATTGCGGAATTCTCCAGGTTATTCCGCAGGTTTTCCTCCAGAACCTCGATTCCCCGTGTGTAGTCGCCGGGGTTCAGGTCGATGCGGATTACCGGATGCCTTTTCCATTCCCATTCCAGCGAATCGATTGCCAGGCCGCTGAACAGCTCGCGCCTGCCCTCGAAAACCGCCCCTAGGGTTGAACAAAGCAGGGACTTTCCGAAACGCCTGGGGCGGGAAAGGAAATAGGCACCCTCGGAACCGGTTATCAGTCCGTGGATGATGGCGGTTTTGTCGGCGTACGCGTAGCCGCCCTCGCGAATTTTCACGAAATCCTGTATGCCTATGGGCAAGCGTCTTTTCATGGGTTCATTATAGGACACCAGAGGGCGAGGGTCAAACCGCCTCCACCGCTTTCCACTCGCCTATGTTGCGCTTCTCCCGGTCAAAGTCGACGCCGACCTTGAACAGCCTTTTCCCGCTCCCCGTCCACGGCAGGAGATACTCCCTGGAGTCTATCTGCGCCAGGGCCTCGTCCGCGCCTTTGTCCAGCTTGAACTCGAAGCAGTACACGAAGTCCTTCGTCTCCAGCAGCGTGTCGATTCGCCCCGCCGCGATCCGCACCTCCGAGCGGCAGTTCAGGCCGAACATGGTGAATATCAGGTGTATCGCGGTTTGGTAGTAACTCTCGGACTCGTGGATGATATCGTAGGGTATCGCGGCCAGAAACCGGCGCAGGGCGTTTATCGCCTCCCCCACGTCGCCCTTCAGCAGTGCCCGCCAAAGCTTTACGTTCAGCCCGCCGGCTGTTTCCCCGGCAGCCTGCACGTACTGATCCAACAGCGACTTCGCGAAACTGGAGCGCACTTCCATGTTCGGAAAGTCCAGGGTGTACAGGTTGTCCTCCCCGTCGTGGTCCTTTATCGTCAGATAGCCGGCCTGGTACAGCAGCGGTTCGGCCCGCATGCTTTCTATGTCGTACCTGCGGAAATCGTCGTCGCCGACCTGCATGTTGTTCATGCCCAGGATGTCCAGCTTTTGGCCGATGATAAGCTTCACCAAAAAGGTGGGCGTTCCGGTTTCGTACCAGTACGACGCGAATTCCTTTTTCTCGAAATGCTTGAGCAGACCGAAGGGATTGTAGACCTTGAGCGGTTTTCTGGAGAATCTGTAGCCGTTGTAGAAACCGCGCAGCTTTTCCAGGTAATCCGCGCGGCCGGCTCCGGTCTCTTTCAAGACGGATTCCATGTCGTTAGCAAAGACGGTTTCCAGCTCCTCCTGCGTTATGCCGCAGATGGCCGCGTAGCGCGGGTCGAGGGTCAAATCGTCCAGATGGTTCAGGTCGGAAAATATGCTTACGTGGGAAAATTTCGTGACCCCGGTGAGGAACACGAACTTCAGGTGCGGGTCGGCGGACTTGATCACGCCGTAAAAGCCCTTCAGCGTTTTCCGCATGTCCTCGCGTAGCTCCTTCATGTCAATGGTACTAAGGAGCGGTTTGTCGTACTCGTCTATGATGACCACCGCGCGCTCGCCGTATTTTTGGTGCGCGTCCTGCATCAGATTAAGAAACCGGCTCGACAGTATTTCCCCGCGAAGATCCAAGCCGAGGCCGATTGCGGAATTCTCCAGGTTATTCCGCAGGTTCTCCTCCAGAACCTCGATTCCCCGTGTGTAGTCGCCGGGGTTCAGGTCGATGCGGATTACCGGATGCCTTTTCCACTCCCATTCCAGGGAATCGATTGCCAGGCCGTTGAACAGCTCGCGCCTGCCCTCGAAAACCGCCCCCAGAGTCGAACACAGCAGGGACTTTCCGAAACGCCTGGGACGGGAAAGGAAATAGGCACCCTCGGAACCGGTTATCAGCCCGTGGATGATCGCGGTCTTGTCGGCGTATGCGTAGCCGCCCTCGCGAATTTTCACGAAATCCTGTATGCCTATGGGCAAGCGTCTTTTCATGGGTTCATTATAGGGCACCGGGGGGCGAGGGTCAAATTCGGGGTTAGGAACCAACCCACAGGTTTTCGGTTCTTGCCTGTTCCTCGAAAATGTCCTTGCGGTAGTAGGCTTTTCCGTCGCGCTTGTACACCGGAACGCCTTGCTGCCGGTGCCTCGTGGAAACCCTTATGCCGAAATAGCCGGCGAAAAAACCTTCCGGCAGGCGCAGGTTGCCCTTTAGGTTTTCATAGGTGTGGTAATTCGCCGGCACTTCCGCCGTCTCCTTCAGCTCGGAATCCGCCTTTACGGTTTCCGCCTCGACTTTTTCCGAGACCTCCTCAGTCACGTCCCTAAACCCGGCCGCCACTTTCAGCAGGGATATTATCATTTCCAGCAGATTCGGGTTTATGCTGAAAAATTCCCGCTTGCGCGTCAGCCTGTAGTCGCCAAACCCCTTTTGCAGCTCCTGTTCCACCTTGCGGTAGTCGTCCACCTCGCAGGCAAACACGCAGTCAAAGGGGAGCGGAATCCCGGTGCTGTGCAGATCGCGCAGCCGCCTAGGCAGGTTTTGCGTCCGCCCTATCTTGTACAGGGGTTCCTTTGTGTCCGGGTGGAGAATGCAGGGATTCTTGAAAATGTAGACCGTTCCCCTTTTGTCGCTCATAACGAAGCCTCCTAAAATTTCCGCGGTGTTTCGCGCCGCGCCCCGCCATCAACGGGTTTACGATTGGGGCGCAAAAACAAAGACGCTTTCCAGTATGCCTATTCTCCAATACGGACCCCACTTGGAGTCGGCTTCCTCTATGGAGGCGAATGGAATGGTAAAACTGTCAAGTTGGTTACCTATAAATGCCAAACCCCCGATACTCGTAACGCTGCCTGGAATAGTCAGGTCGGTCAGCCGGTTGAACGCAAATGCCCGACCCCCGATGTAGGTAACGCTGTCTGGAATAATCAAGTCGGTCAGTTGGTTATCCTCAAATGCCCAATCTCCGATGTAGGTAACACTGTCTGGAATAGTCAAGTTGGTCAGTTGGTTATTCTCAAATGCCAGAGCCCCGATGCTCGTAACGCTGTCGGGAATAGTCAAGTTGATCAATAGGTTATTCCTAAATGCCGAATCTCCTATAGTCACAACGCTGTCGGGAATAGTTAAGTCGGTCAGCAGGTTGTTAGCAAATGCACTGATGCCGATGTGCATAACAGTGTCCAGAATGGTAACGCTGGTTAGCTGGTTCCCCGAAAATGCCACATGCCCGATGGCCGTAACGCCCTCGGGAATTCTAACGCTGGTTAGCCGGTTACCCGCAAATGCCAATTCCCCGATAGTCGTAACGCTATCAGGGATTGTAACACCGGTTAGCCGGTTATCCCAAAATGCCCTATCCCCGATGCTCGTAACGCTATCCAAAAGAGTGACGCTGGTCAGCAGCATACCCATAAACCAGGATTCCCCCTATGTGAACCGCACCAATGGTAACGCTGTCCAGTTGGTTATCGGAAAATGCCCCTCTTTCAAGAGTCGTAACGCCGCTACCGATGGTTACGCTGACAAGTCGGTTACTTGCAAATACAAATTCTGCTATAGTCGTGACACTGTCGGGAATGGTTATGTGGGACAATAGGTTATTCGAGAATGCCCTCTCGCCAATGCTAATAACACTGTTGGGAATTGCGACACTGGTTAGTTGGTTGTCCGCGAATGCCCATTGTTCTATAGTTCTGACACTGTCCGGAATTGTAACGCTGGCCAGTTGGTTGTTCGCGAATGCATTCCATCTTATATCCCCAACGCCATATGGAATGGCCACGCTGGTTAGCTGGTTGTAGGCAAATGCCCAACCACCGATACTGGTGACACCGTCTGGAATTGTAACGCTGGTTAGTCGGTTTCCCGAAAATGCCCCACCCCCGATGCTAGTGACACTGTCGGGAATGGTAATACTGGTTAGCTGGTTGTTTCCAAATCCACTGAGATGTGTGACACCGTCGGGAATGGTAATACTGGTTAGCTGGTTGTTTCCAAATCCACTGAGATGTGTGACACCGTCGGGAATCGTAACACTGGTTAGCCGATTACCCGCAAATGCCCCGTCCCCGATGCTAGTGACACCGTCTGGAATTGTAACGCTGGTTAGCCGGTTTCCCAAAAATGCCATATCTCCGATGCTAGTGACGCTGTCTGGAATTGTAACGCTGGTTAGTTGGCGATCCTCAAATGCCCGCGCCCCAATGCTTACCACGGGGAGGCCGTTATGGATGGCGGGTATAATCACCGTATTCGCCGCACCCCAGAAAGAAGAGTGTGTTACGGCATACCCCTCGCCGTCCCGGGTAAACTCTAACCAATAGCCGTCATCATCGTTTGCCAGGCGGGGGATTTGTTCCGTCTGGCTCATTCGGCATTCGGCGCAGGTTCGCGATTGTTCCCCTTCCTGTGTATACGTCGGGGGTGTTACCGTAACCCAGCCGCCCCATATATGCCCGTCCCTGGCGCAGTCGTGCGTTGGCGTGTTACCCTCACACGAGACTGCCGCAAACCCGACAAGTACGATTATGGAGGCGATACACACCCGCCACGGCATTCCTTTGTTTTTCATGCCGAACCCTTCCTTTCGTGTATATATGTCGCATGGCTTGAGCCGTTTAGCAAAGCGCAACTCATATCGGGATGTCTGAAACGGGAAAAAAGTCGAGAAAAGTGCGAATCTAGTCGGTTGGATACTTGACAAGGCCGCGCGCCGCCCCATAATTTGCTTGCTTGCTTGCGGGGAAAGCTGCGCTCGTAAAGGCGGGATCCTGCCTCATGGTGTTATTTTTCATGTTTTCGGCGGAAAAGTCAAGGGGCTCTATGGCAGGAATGACCGAAGAAACCCGTGTCGCGGAAAACGCGCCTGCCACCAGGATTTCACCATCCCAGAGCGAAGAGCGTGTTAGTAGTGATACTTGCAGGAGGCAATGGTGATCTGATCCTTTGCGACCTTGTACACCAGCCGGTGTTCCCGCGTAATGCGGCGCGACCAATACCCCGCCCAATCCCACTTGAGCGGTTCGGGCTTGCCGGTTCCGCGAAACGGGTCGCGCATGATCTCCGCAATTAAAGCGTTAATCTTGTCGAAAACTTTCCCGTCGTCCACTGCCCACTGCCGGTATTCGGCAAAGGCGGAATCCAAAAAACAGATCACCGCACTGCCGCTTGTGTCGCGCTTTCCAGCGTTTCAAACGAAATACGTCTCCCTTCCGCGGATTCCTTGAGGATTTTTTCCATGCGTTCGCGGTTGGCGGGGGTGCCCAGCAGGTATTCGGTTTCATCCTGTTCCCGAACCTGTATTTCGACGACCCTGTCGGGATACGCGGTTCTGACGGAGTCGATAAACGTACTTTCCAGCTCTGTGGTATTGAGCCTGTATGTAGTTACCATGCGATAACTATAACGCAAAAATGGGAAGCCGGCAAGCGGAAAGGAGGCGGCAGCCCCGTTGCTTTTTTTGATAACGCTTAACCCAGGCACGGGCGGCATATTTACCCGCCAACGGGAACTGCTTGACGCTCTGGATCGTTCAAGTGCCGATTACATTATGACACGCGCCATTGCGACCAATAAAATGCCGTTGCAAATTCTTAGCGAAGTCGTACATGAAAGGATCACCGCTTCGGCGTGATGCTCTCTGCCGCTTGTGTCGCGCTTTTCAGCATTTCAAACGCAACATACTTCTTTTCGATGGCAATGCTTTCGCCTACTTTACGCTCCCGCCCCGGCCGCTATTCCATCCGCATTTCGAGCAGGACAAAGGCCGTTTGGGTACTGGTGTTGTAGTACTGCTCTACCACCCGGAAGTCCAGCCGGTGCAGGGCCTCCGTGCGGATCCGCGTATCGATCGCCACGCCGGCGCTTCCTGTGACCTCCACGGTCTCGGCCACGATCCGCAGCATTACCTGGTCGGCAAGGCCAGCGGCCGCGGCGGCCTGGGCCAGGGCCATGGCGGTTTCCCTTTCCCCAAAGGTCTTCTCCCCGGTGGCGAAGATGTAACCTTCCCTTCTGGGGACGTTAATATACCACTCCGGGTAGTTAGCCGGGTTGGGCCTGGGCAGGGCGCGGGCGGCCGACCTTCCGGCGCCCAACAGGGTTTCAATGTTCTCCGGGATCGCCTCGTTGGGGAATTCGCCGTCGCGGATAACCATGCCGGAGAAAACCTGCGGGGCGGCCCGGTCGCCGAACCCATCGACGCCCAGGCCAGCGGTGCGGGTTACCTCCTCCATCGAGATCCCCTGCCCCGGAACCACGACCCCCCGCACGGAGACGCCGGTCGAGAAATTCTGGCTGGACACGTCCACTATCTCCATCACGGTGGCCATGTCCATGTCGAACGAGAAAGTGCCGTCCGGGCAAACCATGGTGGGCCAGGGGGTAAAGCCGGCCTCCCCGCCGTCGGCGAAGCTCCAGGTGTAGAAACCGTCGGCGACCCTGGCCAGGATCCGCCTGCCGGTGCCGGAGTCCGTCATGTGGAAAACCCCGTCGAACTCCGGCCCGCCCCTTGCGGAACGGGGAATCGGGGTCAGGGTTCCCCGCACGAAGACGCTGTTCATCCGGCCGTGCTCCTCGCGCAGCCCGCTCCACCGGAAAACCCCGTCGCCGTCCAGACTCCCCCTGACCGACATGTTCTCCGGGCTGGAGATCCAGCCTTCCGCGTCCACGAAAAGCTCGATTCCAGTTACAGGGTCGAAGAGAAAGCCGTCCTCGACGCCGACGACCACGCCGGTGTATGTCCAGGTAAGCTCCTGGATCATCCGCATCCCGAAGTTGACGGCGAAGTTGTGCTCGTCCTCGATGCCCCGGAAAGTGCGGGTAAAGTCCATCCGGTACCAGCCGTCGCCCGGCGGAAGCAGACTAACCCGATCCGCGTCGCCGGGCCGGACGGTGGCGCAGGAGGCCAGAACCAAGGCCGCGACAAAAAGGGAAGAAAGGTATTTGGGGAGTGTCTTGTTCATACCAGATATTTTAACCGGTTTGAGGGGAACCGGCAACGACGGCAAGGTCACATCCCAGGCGGCTCCAGGAATCTATTCCCAGGTTTTGGGCAGGGAATTTCCGCGACTGCACTATTGTTTTTAAGTATCTGCAAGGCATTAGAGATCAATCCTGCGGTGCTTTTTGAATCGAACGACACGGAGCGACAGAAGGTCCGAGAAACGGTCATTCGGCTGGTATCCCAATTTCTATAGAGAGAGCGGGATCCCTGGAGCCAAATCCCAACGCCTGGAACTGATTTTGCCTTCCCCCCCGGTTGACAATATCCGACGTTTTTGCTAGTCTGGAGGGGTCACCTGTTAGCGGCCATCGTATAATGGTATTACCCTAGCTTCCCAAGCTCGTGACACGGGTTCGATTCCCGTTGGCCGCTTTTCAGACCAGCATCGTTATCCTGCTTCCGCCCGTGGTTTTTTCGACCTGGATTTGCCTTTCGACGCGCTCCCGTAGCTCCGTAACGTGGGATATGATTCCGATTATTCGATCCGTGCCCGCCATTTCCGAAAGCGTCCTGATTGCGATGTCCAGGGTTTCCGTGTCCAGGGTGCCGAAGCCCTCGTCGATAAACATCGCGTCCAGGTGAATGCCGCCGGCGCTTTGCTGGACGACATCGGACAGGCCAAGGGCGAGCGACAGCGATGCCATGAACGATTCGCCGCCAGAAAGGCTGTTGGCCGATCTCGCCTTGCCGGTGTACGCGTCGAGCGCCTCTATCTCCAGCCCGGTTTTAAGGCGGCCGTCGCCGCTTTCCGATTTCCGCAGCAGGGTGTAGCGGTTTTGGCTCATCACCCTTAGGCGCCGGTTGGCCGCCCCAAGCACCCGATCGAAGTACGCCGTCTGGGCGTAGGTTTCGAAGTCCAGTTTTCCGTTGGCCGTGTCCGACAGTTGCTTTATCGCGGCATAGGATCTGTCGGCCCGTTCAAAGTTGGCGGCGGCACGGCGAAGTTCCCTCAGCATGGTTTCGGTTTTGTCCAGTCGGCTTTTGGTTTCCTCGCGCCTTTTGCCCAGCGCGAAAGATTCCGCGTTCGCCTTTTCCGCCGCCGCTTTCAGTTTTTCCAAGTCGGGGCGTTCCCTGGCCGCCGTCTCGCTTTCCAGGCGCTTTATGTCCCTGGCCAATTGCTCGCCGCCTTTCTCGTGATCCGCGATCCGTTTCGCGATAAGCGCCAGCTCGTTTTCGGTTACGAGCGCGGCGGCGTACTCCGCCCGGCCGGGAAAGCCGTGCGAGCGCAAGGCCTCCCCGTACCTGGTGTCCGCGTCGGCGCGGAGCCTGGACGCCTCCCGTTCGTTGGTGTCGCGTTCGGCCACCAGGGTTTGCGCGGACTTGTGCGCCGACTCCGCGTCGGACTTTCTTTTCGTCGCGGCCTCCCAGTTGGCGGCAAGTTGCTGAAGGGATTGCTCGGCGACCCGTTTGTCGGCGGTCAGCGCGTCCGTCCCGTCTCGCGCCTGGACAAGCAGTTCCGCGAGTCTCGCCTTGGACGTTTCCCATTCGGCGTCGGGCGCGAATTCGGAGAAATCGTTTGCGAACCGATCGACGAGCGAGTCAATCTGCCCCTGCAACGAGGCGACTTCCGGGCTTAGCCTGTTGCGCCTGTTGGTGGCGTCGTCGAATTTTGTTTTGAGTTCGGCAAACGATTTTTCCGTGTCGGTTTTTCTTTTTGCCAGTTCGTCGGCCTTTGTTTTCACCGCGCCCGCCGTTTCCGCCAGTCTCGTGCCCGCCGTCGCAAACGTCGCGTCGGGTATGAGCGCGGCCAGATCGGCAAGGAACCGCGTGGACATGGCCTCGATTTCAGATTTCGCCCCGCCGCATTCCAGGGACTTTTCCTCGCGCCTGGCCTGCGCGGTGTCCTTCGCGTCCCTGGCTTTTCTAAGTTCGCCCTCCGTCACGTCGCCGTCGGATAAGGTGGCGGGGTTTGGGTGAACGGCCGAGCCGCAGACTGGGCAGGGTTCGCCGTCCACCAGCCCCCCCGCGATTATGCCCGCCTGGCTGCGGAAGAAGGCACCCTCCAGGGATCCGTGCCTGTCGTCAGCTTTCCCGAAGGCGGCGTCCAGGGTTTCGAATTCCGACTGCATTTTTGACAATGCCTTTTGCTTCTCGCCGATGGCGGCAAAATCCGTCCGTAGCGTCGAAAGCTTTTTCAGCGAGGCCTCGCTGTCGGTTAATTCCTGGGTCAGTTCGTTGATGACGGCTTGCTTGTCGTCAACCGGCGGAAGTTCGTCCAGCGTCTTGCAGGTGGCGGCCAGTTCCTTCTGCGCGTCGGCCAGAACGGTTTGCCTGCCCGTGATTTCGTCTCGGTTTTTTTGCAGCGCGGTTAGCTTTTTCAGTCGCTCGATGGAAGCTTCCCATTTTTTCGACAGCCCGGCAAACGCGGTTTGCGCCTCGGCCAAAACCGGTAATTCCCTTGTCGCGTTTTCCGCCCGGCGCAACTCCCCAAGGGCGGCGGCTTCCTGCTTTTTCGCCGCGTCCAGACCAGCTTGCGCGTTTGCATGGTTGGCCGCCGTCTTCGCGGCCTCGTCCGCAAGGGGCTTGACCTTACGCAGTGCCGTTTCGCCGGCGGCAGCGCGGGTCCTTAGCGCGTCGACCTCATCGGCCTTCGACTCGTGTTCTTCCAGTAAAACGCGAAAGGACTCAAGGTCGGAAAACTTTCGGCTTAAGTCCTCGGCGACGGCGAGCCTAGCGGCAAGATCCTGCTTTGCCGCGTCGTACCCGGCGAGATCCCTGTCGGCCTTTGCCAGGGCGGCTTTGTCGGTTTTGGTTTGGGTTTCCCATTCGGCGAAGCGCTCGTCGCGCCTGTAGACGTCTACCTCGTACCGATTGAAATCGTGAACAATCAGATCGCGTTTTTCTTTTTCCTGCCTCATGCGGGCCTTAAGTTGCTCCTGGAAGTTTTTCAGCGTTTCCGTCCCGAAAATGCGGCGCAGAATCTTCAGCCTGTCGTCCGTCCCGCTTTGCATGAAACGCATGAAATCGTTCTGCGCTATCATCACGATTTGCGCGAACTGCTCCCGATCCAGCCCCACGATTTCCTGTATCCTCGACTTTACGTTTCGATCACCGCTTACCGTGGTTCCGTCGGGCAGCAGCAGAACCACGTCCTGCCCGTTTTTCTTGATATAACGTTCCATGCCATAGACTGCGTTGCCGGACGCGAAGTCCAGTTTGACAAAGGTCTTGTCCCTGTCGTCCGCGAAGTCGGAACGAAGCATCGGGTAATCGCCGCGGCTCGACCCGCTTGCCCTGCCGAACAGCGCGAAGGAAATCGCGTCGAAGATCGTGGTCTTGCCGGAACCGGTTTCCCCGGTAATCAGGTACAGGCCGTTCGTTCCAAGCGTGGTAAAGTCTATGGTCTGTAGGTCGGCATACGAACCGAAGGCGTTTATCGTCAGTTTCAGCGGCTTCATGCGTCCCCCCCGGTTTCCAGAAGCTCCAGCACGATTTCTGCCTGCTCGGCGCTCATCGTCGAGCCCTGCGTGTTAAGAAAAAATTCCCCGAACAAGTCGTATGGCGAAAGCTTTTCCGTTTTATCCGCGTCCGTGGCGATCGCGCCCAAATCAATGCTCTTACGGGAATTGTCGAAATCCAGACTCATGATGTTTGGGTACACGCTTCGCAGTTTTCCCATCGGGTCTATGATCTCCTCCTCGTCTGTGAGTATCACCCGCAGGTAATCCTCTTTGTCGGCAAGGGAGGACACCTCGTCGCTCATAAGCCTGTCGATTTCGCCCTTTATCTCGCGCATGTCGTGTATGGGAGCTAGGGGAAGGGCGACAAGATCCAGGCTGCCCTTTTCGCCCAGCGTTACAAGGCTGGCGGATTTTTCCTGCCGCCATTCGGAAAACGAGTACTTGATCGGGGATCCCGCGTAGCGAACGCGCGCGACCCCGACGGACTGCGCCCCGTGCAGATGCCCAAGCGCGGCATAGTCGAACCGTTCGATTAGCCCGGAGTCGATCGCGTCGAGCCCGCCCACTGGGTTCAGCTCTGACTCCGATCGCAGGGGGACAACGCCGGCCCTTGTGTAATACTGGTGCGACACAAGCACGTTGCGGGACTCATAGTCGATGTCGGCGGTCTCCAGTATCGCGGCAATGGCGGCGTCATAGGTTTCGATATTGTTGCCACCAAAGAAACCCCGTACCGACAGGGGCTTGACGAACGGCAGCAGCCAGAAGTTAACGTCGCCGTATTCGTCGGCCATCACGAGCTTGCCAAGCCTGCCGTCAAACGAGCCGCACAGGAAAAGCTTTCTGTCGGACAGCAGGCGGCTCGCGTAGTCCATGCGCTCGGGCGAATCGTGGTTGCCAGAAACGATCATCACGGTCACGTCCTCTTTCGCAAGATCTGTAAGGAAATCGTCGAACAGGCGCACCGCCTCCACACCCGGTATCGCGCGATCGTACACGTCGCCCGCGATTACCACGGCGGCGGGTTTCTCGGTTTTGACGTACCCGATTACCTGTTCAAAAACATGCCGTTGCTCGGCAAGCATCGGGTAGCGGTTCACGACCTTGCCGATGTGCAGATCGGACAGGTGAAGGAATTTCATTGGCTGTTCTCCGGAATCAGGATCCAGTGTACGGGTTGCGCGCCGAGAAAAACATCGGGAAATGTTTGGATGCGGGCCGTTTCACGTTGGTATGATAAAAGACCCTTGACCGTCGTGTCAAGCGTCACGACAAAACGGCCGGCGGTATGCACTGGAGCCGGATATGGTGTATAATACCCACAGTCCCAAGCGGACACAGGTTAATTAAGGAGGCATTTCATGCAGACAGGCAACGATCGATTCGCCCATCGAAAGGGCACAAGAACCGTCAAGGTGACGAACGGCGCGGGCGGAAACAAGCCCGTAACGGTAAGACAGGTGCGACACGGTTTCCTGTTCGGCTGCGCCGAATTCAGCACGCTACCCTACGTGAACAAGGAAATGGACCCGGCCGTCGCCGCGGAAGCCGAGAAGCGGTTTGGCTACATGGCGGATTTGTTCAATTCGGTGACACTGCCCTTTTACTGGGGCCGCTACGAACCGGAACAGGGAAAGCCGGACCGGGCGCGCACGGAAGCCGCCGCCCGCTGGCTCAGGGAACGCGGCATGACCCTGAAGGGGCACCCGCTGTGCTGGCATACGGTTTGCGCGCCGTGGCTTCTGAGCATGTCCGACGACGAAATCTTCCGGACGCAGCTTGACCGCATACGTCGGGACGTAACCGCCTTCAAGGGGCTTATCGACATGTGGGACGTGATCAACGAGGCGGTCATAATGCCGGTGTTCGACAGATACGACAACGGTATTACCAGGATATGCCAGGCGCGCGGGCGCATCAGGCTAATCCGCGATCTTTTCGCCGAGGCCCGCGGCGCAAGCGGCACCGCGACCCTGCTGATAAACGATTTCGACACCTCGGTCGCCTACGACATCCTTATCGAGGGCCTGCTGGAAGCCGGCGTCCCAATCGAGGTAATCGGTATTCAGTCGCACATGCACCAAGGGTATTGGGGAATCGAGAGAACCCAGGAAATCCTGGGGCGCTTTTCCCGCTTCGGTCTGCCCCTGCATTTTACCGAGGTTTCCCTGGTTTCCGGCGACATCATGCCGCCGGAGATCGAGGATCTGAACGACTTCCAGGTGGAATCCTGGCCGTCCCGCCCGGAGGGCGAGGCCAGGCAGGCGGAGGAGGCGGCGATGTTCTACGAGTCCCTGTTCGCGCATCCCCTGGTTCAGGCGGTTACCTGGTGGAGCTTTATGGACGGCCTTTGGCTTGGCGCGCCGTCGGGCTTGCTGGACAGGAACAGCGAACCCAAGCCGGCCTATCGCGCCCTGCATCAGCGGATCAAGGGCGACTGGTGGTCGGGCGAGCAACGGCTTGTCACGGACGGGAACGGCGAGATAACGGTTTCTGGTTTCCTGGGCGACTATGTCGCGGTTTGCGAGGGCCAGGAAACGAGATTCACGATATAGCCCGGACCCCTGGTCAGGCGAACCGTTTTTTCGACCTTGAGTACACGGACGCGATCCCGTAGGCGAAGACATCGCCTACGACGCACACGACGCGATGCATGATCGCGGACGACACCACGATGGCCGGGTTCAGGTAGCCGCCCATGAACATGAGCAGGACCGCCTCCCGGATACCCATCCCGCCGGCCGCGCCGGGGGTCATGAACCCGACGAACCATGACAGCAGGTAAAGCCCGACGATTGCGGACACCATGGCGGGCCTAACCTGCTGGCCAAGCAGCATCAGCGTGACAAGGTAGGTAACCGCCAGCACCATGACCATCAGCATGGCGGTTACCAGGCGTTTGATTTTCGCCGCCCCGGAAAAGTTTTTCATGGTATCGACAAGTTCCCCGACACCCGCCCGCAGGCGGCGGCGGAAAACGACCGCGAGCAGCGCCGTGACCAGGACAAGACCTCCCACGATTAGCCAGGCAAATGCCGGGACGTTTACCTGGCGCATATAGGAAAGCGCCTCGCCATGCGCGGAAAGGGCGATCACGATCACCGTCGCCACTATAACGAAAACGCCCTCCGTCACGGTCGCCAGGGCTACCTGCGGATGGGTCACCTTGCCGGACTCGAAGGCCAGGCGGTTGCGGCCAACCAGGAACATGACGGTTCCGGGGATATACTTGTACAGGTTGGCGATGCAGTAAATCCTGACGACAAGCCTGCTGTCCAGGGAAACGCCGGTGACATTGCCTATCAGCCATCCGTAGTTAAAACCGCCGAACACGATACCGGCGCCGAAGGCCAGGGAGGTCAGCAAAAGACCCGCTATGACGAAGGGGGAGCTCAGCACCGAGAAGTCAACCTCGTACAGCATGACCTGTCTGGCAAGGAAGGCAAGCGAGGCCAGTATAAGAAGCTTACCGACCACCGCGACAATCTTTCGGGAACGTTTCATCGCGTCGACCCCCTATTCAAGTGTCGTACAAAAAAAGACACCCGTCAAACAAGAAAGCCCGCGAAACCTATTTCCTGACTCTCGAATATATCAGAATGAACCCGTAAGCAAAAACGTCGCCCATCATGGTTATTAGGCGATGCATGATGGCGGACGACAGTACGACACCCACGTCCAGGAAGTTGCCCAGGAACATGTACAGCACGAATTCCCGGACGCCCATCCCGCCGCCCGCGCCCGGGGTCATAAAACCGGCAAGCCATGCCAGCAAATAGAGCCCGATGATCGTGGGCACCATGTCAAGCGTAATTTGTTGCCCAAGCAGTATCAGCGTGACAAGATATGTAACCGCCAACACGACAACTATCAGAAGGCAGGTGCCCAATCGCCTGACCCTTGACGCAAGCCTAAAATTTTTAATGCCATTGGAAAATTTTGCAAACCATACCCCCAGGCGACGCCGGAAGATAAGGGCAAGCAACGCGCAAACCAGCACAATGCCCCCCGCGATTATCCAAACAAAGGAAGGAATGTCCACCTGGCGCACGTAGTAAATCGCCTCGTCGGACACGGAAACGGCAATAACGATTATCGTCGCCAATAGGATGAGAATACCTTCCATCACCGTCGCAAAAGCAACTTGGGCGTGGCTTACTTTTTTTGTTTCAAATGCGATACGATTACGGCCAACCAGATACATGACGCTTCCAGGAAGGTATTTATACAAGTTCGAAACACAATACGCATTTATAACAAGACTGCGCCTAAGAGGAACGCCGGTAATATCTTCAATCAGCCATCTGAAATTAAGGCCGGCAAACACGATACCAAGGCCGAACGTCAAAACGGTTAAGAACAAGCCCACTATCACAAAAGGCGAGGCCAGTATTGTAAAGTCAACGTCGTGCCTCGTTATTTGCAGTACTATGAAGACCAGAGACGCCAGCATTAGCAGTTTGCCAAACAGAGAAACGGCTTTTTTGGAAAACTTCATCATCCCCCACCCTTTTTAGGAGTCCCGTCGAGCGTACGTTCCTGCCATTATAGCCATGTTTCACGGCTTGTCATAGGGGGCGGGATAAAGAACTTTGAACATGGATGCGTTGAGCCGTCTTTCCGCACCGTTTGTGTCGGAATAGCCCTAGGATTGTCTATAAAAACGGGTTGTTTTGGCAAATGACGCCTTTTTTATGTCGCCAGACTAGCTTTACACAAATTCCGCACTATAATATAATTGAGGCATCCTAGCAAGTTGCATAGAAACAAGGAGCGGCGAAGTGTCTGTCCAAAGACAACGCAATATCGTGATCCCTATTCTAGCCCTAATCTTGATGGGTCTGGTTTCCCTTGCCGTCATTTCCAGCATAACGACATATCTTGCCGTCTATAACGAAAGCATAAATGCCATACGCCAACAAAACAAGGCCCTTGTCAATCGAATTGGTAGCTGGATTGCCCAAAAAGGAAACCTGGTCGAGTATAACGCCATGCTGTTGCGTAATCTTGATATCAGCCAGGATGTTGTCTTTGCACTCCTGGCCGCAATCCCCGAAATCAACGAGGATGTCTCCGACGTATACCTTGGCTTTCCTGACGGAACGGGTTTTTCAGTTCTGGAAAACCCTTTGCCGCCAGGGTGGATCGCTTACGGGCGTCCCTGGTACATAGAGGCAGCCCAAAGGCCCGGCGAAGTGGTGTTTACTCCGCCTTACATGGACATTGTCCTGAATCGGATGGCCTTTGCAAGCGTGCGCACCATAGGCAACTACGACGACAGCCTGGGAGTGCTTGCCCTCCACGTGCCTTTTACCGCAATGGCGGACTATGTCGCACAGGCCAACGAGATGACCGACAGCTTCTCCTTTATCATGGATACGGAGGGCAATATTTTACTTCACCCCAACCAGGCTTTCCTGCCCCTTGACGAATTCACTTTTAACAACAAAAGGGAAGTGGCGGATGGAAAGTACGCGCCGATGTTTGCGGCCATTATGGAGGAAGGGTTTTACGCAGGCGACGGTGTCATATATGTCGGCACGGCATTGCCAATCATCGGCTGGTACGTCATTACCCATATCCCTACCTCGTACGTTATGGGAAATGTCGCCACGACACTGCTGAGCATAATCGCCAAGGCTTTGCTTGCGATAATAAGCCTTATCGTAACAGGGTTCGCATTGCGGACGATGACCGCCACCATGAAAAGGGAGCAGGATATCAACGAGATAAACGAGATATTCATCAATTCCTCGCCCTTTATAATGAACATATGGAACGACAATTATAATCTCGTCGCCACCAGCCAACAGTCGGTTAAGATATTCGGGCTTTCCAGCCAGGAGCAATACATTGAGCGGTTCTATGAGCTTTCCCCCCCGTACCAGCCATGCGGAACGAGTTCAGAGGAGAAAGCCATTGATTTCGTCAAGAGCGCATTTCGCGAAGGTCACGCCAAATTCGAGTGGATGCACCAAACCCTGAACGGCGAACCGTTGCCCGCGGAGATTACCCTTGTGCGTTTTACGCTCCAGGGCAAATACATGGTTGCGGCATACACCAGCGATTTGCGCCCGATTAAAGAGTCGATACAGAAAGAGCGCGAGGCCAATGAGACGACGCAGCTTTTCTTTAACGCTTCCCCCATGTGCATTGAAATCTGGGACGAAGAACAAAACATAGTCGACTGCAACCAGCAAACATGCGATCTGTTTAACGTGGCAAGCAAAGAAGAATACATGGAACGGTATTATGATTTTCAGCCGGAGCACCAGCCCTGCGGCACGTCCTCAAAAGAATTTGTCGCCCAGTCCTTAAGAAAGGCCATGCAGGAGGGATCCGTGCGTGTGGAATTTATGCACCGTTCCGCGCATGGCGAGCCGCTGCCCGTGGAAACCATCGTTATGCGCCTTAAGCTCCGAGGAAAACTGATGCTTGTATGTTACAGCCACGATTTACGTCCAATCAAAGCGGCTATGGAAACGGAGCGCGACGCGGAGGAACGGGTCAAGCTCCTGCTGGACGCAACCCCCATGGCCATATGTCTGTATGACACAAACCTTATCCCCCTGGACTGCAACGAGGAAGCCGCAAGAATGTTCGGTCTTACCGATAAGGCAAGCTTTCTCGAAAAGGACGCGATCTTTATGCCTGCCGTCCAGGACGATGGCAGGGATTCAAAACATTTGCTTGCTTCGCTTATCAGGCAGGCCTTTATCGCAGGTTGGGCAAGATCCGAGTGCCAGGGTGAAAAAACAGACGGCACCCTAATACCCTTGGACACAACGTTTGTGCGCGTCAAGTACAAAAAACAATACGCAGTCGCCGAATACGCCCGCGACATGAGCCAGGTGAAAGCGGCCATGAAAAAAGAGTGGGAAGCGGAGGAACGGATCAAACTTTTACTCGACGCCTCGCCCCTGTCCTGTTATTTGCTTGACGCGGATCGCAAGGCTATCGACTGCAACCGGGCCGCCATTGAACTGTTTCTTAAAAGGCCGGGCATTCCGCTTGTGGAAACCTATCCGGAACAAGTGGAATTTGAAAGATGCAAATTATTGAGTTGCGGAAATTGCGAACACAGCGGACGCAAGACCTGTTTTGCCCACAACTACCTTGTTAAAAACTATCGTTATACTTTCCCAAATTACCAGCAAAACAAAGAGCGAATCGAGCAATCGTTGGTTGACTGTTGCAACAAGGCTTTTAAAAATGGGGTGCAAAGGTTCGAGTTCATTTCCATAACGTTATACGGCGAAATAATTCCCTGCGAAGTGACCATCGTTCCCGTAAGGTACCATGAGGGGCATGGCTTCGCCGTCTACCTGCGTGATTTGCGGGAAGAGAAGCGCCGCGAGATCGCCGAGGAAGAAAGCCAGGCAAAAAGCCGATTCCTGGCGCGCATGAGCCATGAAATCCGCACGCCCATGAACGCGGTCCTGGGCATCGCCGAAATACAACTCCAAAAGGAAACCCATCCGCCAGAAACGGAGGAAGCCTTCTCGCGTATCTACAGTTCTTCGAACCTGTTGCTTACCATCATTAACGATATTCTTGACATGTCCAAGGTGGAATCGGGCAAAATGGAAATCATACCTGTCGTCTACGAGACGGCAAGCCTGATTGTCGATACCGTGCAACTCAATATCATGCACATTGGCAGCAAAAGAGTCGCCTTTAACCTGGACGTGGATGAAAACCTGCCGTCCCATCTTATAGGCGACGAGCTTCGCATAAAGCAGATTATGAACAATCTTCTTTCCAATGCCTTTAAGTACACGGCTGAAGGCCATGTAAACCTGTCCATTAAAGCGGAGAATGCCTCTCAATCCGATGACGTGATGTTGGTTATCTGCATCAGCGACACCGGGCAGGGTATGACAAGCAAAGACATTGACAATTTATTCAACGCCGAATTCATAAGGTTTAATATGCAGAGCAACCGCGCCATACAGGGCAGCGGACTGGGCATGTCCATCGCGCATTCGTTCATTGCGATGATGCAAGGGGAAATCAAGGTGGAAAGCACCCCGGGGAAAGGTAGCACCTTTACCGTGCGTCTGCCCCAAAAGAGACAGGGTGACCATGTTTTGGGCAAGGAAACGGCCAAAAATCTTCATAACTTGGAAAACATACAAAGATTCCTAAAGCGAAGGGACAAATTCACGCTTGAGCCCATGCCTTACGGTAGGGTACTGGTTGTGGACGACGTGGACATAAACTTGTACGTGGCAGAGGGAATTCTGGCATCGTACGAGATTGCCGTTGAAACCGCCGAAAGCGGCCTTGAGGCCATTGAGAAAATCAAAAGCGGGAAAGTCTACGACATTATATTCATGGATCACATGATGCCCGAGATGAACGGAATTGAGGCCGCCAAAATTATACGGGACATGGGTTACGAGCACCCCATCGTGGCGCTAACGGCCAACGCCCTGAAAGATTCGGCGGAAATGTTCATGAATAATGGTTTTTCGGGTTTCATCTCGAAGCCAATTGACATTGGCCAGCTTAACATTTACCTAACGCGCTTTATTCGCGACAAGCATCTTGGCAATAATGATTTAGACAAGGCCTAACCTTTTTTTCATTTTTTCAACTCGCAGGCTTTTAGCCTGAATTCGGCACGACGGAGTTTTGTTTTTGCGTTTTCAGCTTTCGCGTTTTCCTTGGCGACAAGGGCGCGATCCAGATCGATTTCATCTGGCCATTCGGCGGCATCGACCATCAGTACGGTTTTGCGTCCCTTTACTTCCAGTATGCCGTCGGTAATAAAGGCGGAACGTAAAACACCTTTGTCATCTTTTATGCGCAGAATACAGCTTAGAACCGGCGCTGTAAAAGACGAATGGTTCGCATAGACGCCGATTTCGCCATCGGTAAGCGCAAGCGTTATCGATTCCACTTTGCCTGAAAAGAAAAGACGGTAGAGCGTGTGTATCTCAAAACTAAACAGCGCGGCCATTGTTTACCCTTTCAAGCACGTCTTCAATGCCGCCAGCCATGTAAAACGCCTGTTCCGGGATGGAATCGCATTCGCCGTCAAGAATCATCCTGAAACTCTTTACGGTTTCCTTTATCGGCACGTACCGACCGGGAATGCCCGTGAATTTTTCCGCGACGAAAAAGGGTTGGCTAAAAAACCGCTGGACTTTGCGCGCCCTTGTAACGACGAGTTTGTCCTCCTCCGAAAGCTCGTCCATACCAAGTATTGCGATTATGTCCTGCAGTTCCTTGTAACGCTGAAGGATCTGCTGCGTGCGACGCGCGGTGTCGTAGTGCTCATCGCCAACCACGGCGGCGTCCAGAATGCGCGAGTTTGAGGCCAGCGGATCCACCGAAGGGTAAATGCCCAGCTCCACGATTTTGCGAGAAAGGGTTGTGGTCGCGTCCAGATGCGCGAATGTGGTCGCGGGCGCGGGATCGGTAATGTCGTCCGCGGGAACATAAACGGCCTGAATGCTGGTAATCGACCCCTTCGATGTGCTGGCAATCCGTTCCTGCAAACCGCCCATTTCGTTCGCCAAGGTTGGCTGATAGCCCACCGCGCTAGGAATACGGCCAAGCAATGCTGAAACCTCGGCTCCTGCCTGTATGAAACGGAAAATGTTGTCAATAAAAAGCAGAACATCCTGTCTTTCCTCGTCGCGGAAGTGTTCGGCCATGGTAAGGCCGGCAAGCGCGACACGCATACGCGCACCGGGCGGTTCGTTCATTTGGCCGAAGACCAGCGCGGTTTTTTCGATAACCCCACTGCCTGTCATTTCCTTCCAGAGATCTGCCCCCTCCCGCGAGCGCTCGCCGACGCCGGCAAACACCGAATAGCCGGAATGCTCCGTGGCGATATTGCGGATAAGCTCCATTATGACGACCGTCTTGCCGACACCCGCGCCCCCGAAAAGTCCCACCTTTCCGCCTTTGGCGTATGGCGCAATCAAATCGATTATTTTTATTCCCGTTTCAAGAATTTCGGTCGCGGGACGCATTTCCTCGAAGCTCGGGGCGGCTCGGTGAATGGAACTGTACCGCGTCGCGGCAAACGTTCCCTTGTCATCGATAACGTTCCCGGTAACGCCAAACATCCTGCCCAGCACCTCCCTGCCAACGGGCACACAGATCGGACCACCGGTATCCTCGACTTCGAGCCCCCGGGAAAGACCCTCGGTTGCGGATATTGCCACACAGCGAACTCGGTTCTCGCCGATGTGTTGCAGGACTTCCAACACCACGGTTCGCCCGCCCCCGGAATCCACTTTCAGCGCGTTTAGAATCGCCGGCATTTTTTCCTCGTCGAAGCGAACGTCCACGACCGGACCAACTATCTGTGTTACGTATCCTTTGTCAGCCATTTTGCAACTCCTAATCCCTGCTGGCTAGTGCACTGGAACCGCCGATTATTTCCGCCATCTCTTGGGTAATGTTCGTTTGCCGAACATGGTTGTAGATAATCCTTAAACCGGCAAGCATTTCCTCGGCGCTTTTCGAGGCCTGGTTCATAGCGGTCATGCGCGCGCTGTGCTCGCTCGCGTAAGCCTCCACCATGCTGCCATAGATAATTCCCTTGACGTATCGCGGAATAAGCGCGTCAAAAACCTCCCTTTCGGAAGGAATAAATTCAAAGTGAAGTTTCACGCGATCCAGGTTTCCCATGCCGGAAAGCTCGGATTGAATTTTTGCCGTGTCCAAGGGAAGAACCTGCTTTTCGGCGGGCAATATCTTGACAGCGTTGTACATGTGCGTATACACGACATGAACCTCGTCAAAAGCCCCGCACAAATACTGCGAGATAACGTACTCGGAAACTTTCTCGGCGTCCTCCATGGATGGAAGCCTGGAATGGAACGAAAAGCGCTCCAAGATTACGTCGGACGTATGGGCGTAGTGGCGGTGGCCTACCGCGCCGACAAGAAGCAGCGCCGGATTTTCAATTTTTTCGCAAAGATCGCTCACGTACCGAAAAACATTCGCGTTGTAGGCACCTGCAAGCCCTTTGTCGCTGGCGATCACGATGATGGCCGTGCGGGAGTTTTCCAGCTTGCTCCCACGGAAAAAATTGCTGTCGTGTTTTTCCGCATAGGAAAGAATGTCGAACATCGATTTTTGAATCCGGGTAAAATACGGCTCGGTGTCTTCCAGCATCCGGCGACCGCGCCGGAGCTTCGAAGTCGAGATAAGGTTCATCGCCTTGGTGACCTGCAAGGTTTGTCTTACAGCTCTCATTCGGGTACGCAGATCCCGCAGACTTGCCACTTTTCCTCCCGCTCCCTAACCATCACCATTGGTTCGGTCTATCTTACCGAAACATTCCCATGCATTCCGCAGTTCCCCTTCCTGCTCCCCCGAAACAAGACCCGTTTCCCCGATGCCCCGCATAAGCTCCACATGGTTGTCGTTCAGGTACTCAAGATACGCCTTTACGGAAACCGGGATTTTGCCGACATCGACTTTCATCAGTTGGCCATTGATTACCAGGTGGAGAATCGCGACCTGTTGTTCCAAGGGATAGGGCGAATGTTGCGCCTGCTTCAGCACTTCCATCAGCCGTTCGCCTTTGGCCAGCAGTTCCTGGGTGGCCTTGTCCAAATCGCTGCCGAACTGGGCAAAGGCGGCCATTTCGCGGTAATGGGCAAGATCGAGACGCAAGCGCCCGGAAATTTTCCGTATCGCCTTTGACTGGGCCTCGCCGCCGACGCGGCTTACCGAAAGCCCCATGTCAACGGCGGGGCGAAAACCGGAATTGAAAAGCTCCGAGTCCAAAAAGATCTGCCCGTCGGTAATCGAGATGACATTGGTTGGAATGTACGAGGAAATGTCCCCGGCCTGTGTCTCGATAATCGGCAGGGCGGTAATTGAGCCGCCGCCGAGCGCGTCGGAGAGTTTCGCCGCCCGTTCCAGCAGGCGGGAATGGAGGTAGAACACGTCCCCTGGGAACGCCTCCCTTCCAGGGGGGCGGCGAAGGAGCAGGCTGATTGCCCGGTATGCCACGGCGTGCTTGGAAAGATCGTCGTACACCACAAGCATGTCCTTTCCCTGGCGCATAAAGTGTTCCGCCATTGCGACGGCGGAGTACGGCGCCAGGTATTGCAGTGCGGCCGAATCGGACGCCGAGGCAAACACCACAAAGGTATAGTCCAAGGCTCCGCGCGACCTTAGCGTGTTCACAATCGCCGCCACGGACGAGGCTTTCTGCCCAATCGCGCAGTACACGCAGCACACGCCCTTTCCTTTTTGGTTAATGATTGTGTCAATGGCGATTGCGGTTTTGCCGGTTTGCCGGTCGCCGACGATTAGTTCCCGTTGGCCCCGCCCGATGGGAACCATTGCGTCAATCGAGACAATGCCGGTTTGCAGGGGAACGTTTATGCTTCCCCGGTCCACCACCGGCGCGGCCGGGGATTCCACGGGGAGCCAGGCTTCGGCCACTATAGGGCCAAGGCCGTCAATCGGTTCGCCCAGAGGGTTTACCACACGGCCAAACAGGGAATGCCCGGATGGAACCGACACAACCCTGCCGGTTCCTTTTACCTCCTCGCCGTCCTTGACCTTCGATCCCTGGGAAAGCAATACGCATCCAGCCTGTTCCTCCTCCAGGTTAAGGACAATCCCGGTTGCCCCGGAGGCAAATTCCACCAGTTCCCCGTACACGGCCTCGTCAAGCCCGTGTACCGTGGCAACCGAGTCGCCCACCTGCGTCACGAAGCCGGTATTGCCGGATGCCGCCTTTCCGTCCCACTTTTCTATCTTTTCCTGCAGAACTTTGGTAAGATCGTTAAAATCCGTCATTTACGCTCCCTGGTATAATCAAGGCGCAGGCCAGCGCCGCCGTTTCCAGATCGGCCCTCATTTTTTCGACCTGTTTTCTAAGGCTTGCGTCAACATAAAAGCCGCCGATTTTAAGCCTGTACCCGCCAAGCAGTTCGGGAACCACCCGCGTCTTCATTTTGACTCCCGTCGCGCCGGTTCTTTCGGCAATGTGTTGCCTTAACTCCTCGACATGGATGCCACTTGCAAATGCGCCGTCCAAAGGCGCGGCGGATTCAAGCGTGACTGCCAGCACTCCCTTTTGCGCGTCGATTCGCCCTTCTATTTTTTCCAAAACGGAATCGATGTGCTTGAAGCGTTCCTTTTCGACAAACAGGGCAACAAACCTTATAACGAATTCCGCAACCGGTTCCATGTTTCCCGTGCTTTCCATGGCGCTTTCCCGCATCATTTTTTCCAGGCGTCGCGCCGCGCAATGGCCCGACAAAACCCATGGAACAGCCTTGGCCGGCGGAACCAGCGCCTTTAGGTACAATAGCCCCGATTCGGCGTTTTCGCCCAGCTCGGCGACAAAAACCTTGGCCCAGCGATCCCCGTGGAACACTAGCCTTTTCCTTTTTGCAAACGCGGCTTTGCGATCGGCCATTCCGCCGACAGCTCGTTCAGCAGCATGTCCGCATAGCGGCGGTTGTCGTCGCCCGAAAATTCCCTTCGCACAAGACGCGACGAGGCCGCCATAACTAACGCCGCGGCCTCCATTCCGAAACGCGCCATCGCCTTTTGCCGATCCGATTCGGCCTGCAGGCGGGCTTCGGCCACAATGGCTTCCGCGGCGATCCTGCTTTCGTCCACGATTTTGTCGGCCAGGATTTTGGCCTTTTCGCGGGCGGACTTTAGGATCTCGCTCGCTTCCAGATTCGCGGTTTTCAGTTTTTCCTGATACTGTTCCAGCAGTTCCTGAGCCTTTGCCCTTTCGGCCTTTGCCTGGTCGATGGAATCCTGTATCAGTTTTGCCCGTTTCGCCATGAACCTGCTTACCGGTTTGAACAGTATCGCCCTTAGGATAAAAGTCAGCAGGACGATATTGAAAATAGTAATGACAAAGGTAATGGAAAAATCGAGCATGGCTCTATCCCATTCTGGTGATCAACAGAATCGCCACGATAAGCCCGTATATCGCCGTCGCCTCCGCCAGCGCGACGCCGACAAAGAACATCGGCGTGATTTTTCCGCCGGCCTCGGGTTGGCGGGCTATGGCCTGCGCATACCCCGACGTGGCTATGCCTATGCCTATGCCAGCCCCAAGACCCGTAAGCACCGCAATGCCAACACCAATGGCAATAATCGTGGTCGAATCCATAACTATCCTCCATCATGAGTTTTGACAACCTCTGAAATATAGAGGCTGGTAAGAAAAACAAAAATAATCGCCTGAATCGCTCCGTCGAAGAAATCAAAGTAAAGCGAGAAAATCATCGGCAACGCGATTGGTAACACGCCTTCGATCATTCGCATCAGCACGATGCCGGCCAGGACGTTCCCGAAAAGCCTTAGCGACAGCGAGGAAAGGCGTATGCCATATTCCATTATGTTGAATGGCAGCATCGCGGGGAATGGATACAGGAAATGCCTAAGCCAGCCGCGAACGCCCCTTGCCGCAATGCCGCACACCGGTATCAGCACAATCGAAATTGCCGCAAGCGCCATTGTCACGTTTATGTCCCGCGTCGGGGGCCGGATCACGAAAGGCGGAAAGAACTCGCGGCCAAAGGCCCTAATCTCGACGGGCGACAGCACCCCTATAATGTTCGCCACCAGCAAGAACAGAAAGAGCGAGCCTATGTACGGAGCCAAATATTTTGACAGGGAACCAAACTGGTTATTGGCAAAATTATTAAGAAATTCTATCCCCGATTCCAAAACCGCCTGCGGCCCCGTGGGAATCTCCCTGAGCCTGCGCGTGGCGACAAGGGAGGCGACTGTGAGCACAAACATTACGACCCAGGAGACAAGCACGGTCTCCGTAATGGGAAGGCCGAAGCCAAGCACGGTAAGGGTAAAAACGGTGTTTACATCAAGCGCTTCCACAGTTTGCCTCCCCTTTTCGCTTTGGGCAAAAAAAATTACGGTTGGGCTTTTAGGAATCCCCGTTGCAAATAAACTCGTCCTTAAAGTATTTTTTTAGCAATTCGTCCGAAGCTTTATCGTGTATATTCATGCTGGTATAGGTTTCCTCCAGAAACCCCTTGCAGGTATAGAAACTGCCCAACATGCAGAATTCGGCAACGCTATTCAAGACCCCCATGGACTGGTACATGCGCATGGGGTTTTCGGGGGCGAATTCGGTCATAATGTATTCGATGACCGTTTTCTGAAACAGATTTATCGCGAAAATCACCTCGGAAATTGGGAACCCGTCCCGCATTCTTCTTCTTCCCACCGCAAGAAAAAATTCACTGATAATAGAAAAATCGGGCCCGCGATCCAGGGTTCGCGCCAGCAACGGGTAAAACGGTATGTCCGCCTCAATCAAGACAGAATCGTCCAATTGGTTGTAGTGTTTAAGGTTCGGCGACTTTCGGATAAAATCCTTCCACCGGACAGCAAAATCGCGGGATCGTAAGTTAAGGGTATCTATCAGAACCCTGTCAATCATGGTTATAGTTTAATCGCAAAATCCCAAAAATACAAGTCTTATCGTTCGTAGTTTTCGATTCGCATTCCCCTGGATATGGCCTGAACCGAGGACGCCAGGGCGGAGGCGGCGACCAAAATGGCTATCCAAGGCGAGAGGCGGCCCGGGGCGACAACCATAAGGTTGTAGATGCCGTGGATGGCGACCGCCGACAAAAACTGAAAAACGGCCAGCGCGGTGTTTTCCCGAAAAAGCATTATGGAGGAGCCGACCCTGGAACCGCAGGCCGCGTGCAGCGGGGTAGCGGTAAAGGACCGCAAGAGCGCGTTGGCCGGATACGACGCGCCGTAGATCGCGCTTTCCAGAATGCCAAAGCCAAGCCCCGCGACAAGCCCGGAGGCCTTCCCCATCGTGTCGGCGGAAATACCCCCCGGGAAAGCGATCCCCCGGCCAAACCGCCGAAAGGCGACAAACATGGGAACAAGCAGCAAGAGGCGGCTAAGCTCCTCGGTAAAGGCGATACGGACGAAAATTTCCGCAAGCAGACCCCTTCTGTCCGTTAACGGGGGGAGGATTCCAAGCCCGGCGAGAAAACTCTGGAGGAAAAGCGCGACAAACAACGAGGTCGCCCCGACAAAAAGGGAAGACAAAAAAAGCACATGGGAAAACGGGTACCGGGAAAGACGGAACCACAGAAAAACCGCCCCGGCGGGAATCGCGGAGATCAAAACCAGGGCAAGGACAACCCCTATCATACAGGCGGCGGGTTTACCGCAGCACGGTCCGTGGATTAACCAGGGTGCCGTGCCTGAACACGGTAAAATGCAGGTGCGGGCCGGTGCTGCGGCCCGTGCTACCGACATAGCCGATACGCTCGCCGGATCCCACGAAATCCCCCTGCCTTACCCTGATGCGGCTCATGTGCGCGTACAGGGTGCGGTAACCCCTGGCGTGGGTTATTATGACAAAGTTCCCCATTACGTTGTCCCAGCCGGCAACGCTTACGCGGCCCGCCATGGAGGCGCGTATTGGGGTTCCCATCCGTGCCGCGATGTCGATACCGTTGTGGAACTCGCGGCGGCCACTGCCGAAAGGATCGTTGCGCCACCCGAAGCCCGAGGTTATACGGCCGGACACCGGCCAAACAAACAGATCGCCGTTTATCTCCTGGCGCTCAATCCAACTTAGCCGCCCCCCCGGAATAAACAGCGTCGTGCCCGTCGTCGCCGTGTGGGAGAAAAGCTGGTTCGCGACCCGTATGGACTCCGCACTGGAACCGTACCTTTCGGCCATCGTTTCAAGGGTGTCGTCCCCCTCCACGGTGGACAAAATTCCGTCCTGGTTGGGAATTCGCAGTACCTGGCCTATCTGCAAAAGGCGCGAGTTTCTTATGTTGTTTACCGAAAGAATCGTGTCCTCGTTAAGGCCGAAACTAATCGCCAGGTTGCCGATCAGGTCGCCCCTTTGGACACGGTGGGTTTCGTACAGCAGAACTCGGGGTCTTTGCGTCGCCCCGGCCTCCGCAGCCTCCATTCCCACAAGCAGCGAGGAAAACTGATCCTCAAAGTTGGCGGTCTCCAGGTACGCGCCGCCTATGCCGTTCCTGGCCGCCAGGGTCTCCGCCGAGACCTCCGGAACCTGGCTCTCCCGGTACGGAAGGAAATTGAGCCCAAGCGCCATGACAAGGAAGAAAACCACCGCCAAACGCATGATATTCAACCGACGGTCGGGATAAGAGCCGTTTATATTTCTAAGAAAAACCGTAATTTTCCGCAAAAACCGCACCCCAAACGGGCCCGTTCAGATCCCTTGGCCATGAACAGCCCAAAATCATAAGTCCTGACGTAATAAATATTAAAGCTTAACGCCCCGTTTTGCAATGGACCTGTGGAACATTTTATCGACTGGTGCCATAATGCCCCATGAGCGACTGTATTTTCTGTAAAATCGCCGGGGGGAAAATCCCCGCCAAAAAGATCTACGAGGACGACGAAATGCTTGCCTTCCACGACATTAACCCGGTGTCGCCGGTGCATTGCCTGGTCGTCCCCAAAAGGCATATCGCAAGCCTGCTGGATCTGGAAGCGGGGGACGTTTCCCTTGCCGGCCGCCTGCTGAACAAGGCGCAGGAACTGGCAAAGGAGCAGGGCTGCGGCGAAAAGGGGGCGCGCTTCGTGATCAACGCGGGAAAGGACGGCGGGCAGACGGTGGATCACCTTCACATACACGTTCTTGGCGGCCGAGCGCTTGGATCCCTGGGATAGCCGGCTAATAGGGCAGCTTGGTGTCCGTAAAGGGCTTGGCGTAGATACACTCAAAAAGGTACCGTATGTCCTCGACGTTCATTTCCTTGAACTGGCAGCCCATATAGGTGAACGCCTTTTCCCTGTAGTTGCGGGTAATGGTCGCCTTAATGTCCAGGCTACGGCGCAGGGTGGCAATCGTTATTTTCAGGTTGCACCCGATCATCAGCTTTATGGAAACGTCCGGGATGGGACAGGTGAAAAGCAGGCCGGAAACGCTGATGTCCCGCACGTTCGCCCTGAAAGGCGGGGGACTTATCTTCATTTGATCGAAATATCCTTTTTGCTTGAGCACCTGCGCCATTACGTCCGCGTACTTATGCAGGGTATCGATCACCATGTAGTCCAGGGGGGGCTTGTTCGCGTCACGGATCCAGACGCGGATATAGCCGACGGTATACTCCTGGAATAGGATGGGGATCCAGGCGTCCGATATTACTCCCTTGGCCGCCTTGTCCTGAAAGAAACGGGCGCTGATGGCCTCGGCGGCCCGACCCTCGATACCCATGTTTTCAAGGAGGTAACGGTTGAACACGTCCTCCGTGACTATCCGGTTCCGGTTATAGGGATCTTCCCTGGGGAAGCCGTCCTTGACCTCCGGAAGGAAAAGGGTTTTCCCGGTATGGGCGAGCACCCGTTCCTCCGGCGAGGAAATCTCGTCCTTTTTGCTGAAAACCACCAGCTTGTAGCCGTAATCGTTGTCCCTGACCATTTTTTCCACCTGGTCCTTAAGGCTGGACAGGGTGGAAAGGGTGCCCTCCACGGGATGGTAATCCCGCAGCCTGGGGAACGGGAGGTTGTAGCGATCGTTAAGGAACGAGACGCTTATCTGCACCTCCGGCGGCAGGTTTACCCGCATGTGGGAACGATCCAGGTTCTTGCGGATGCTTTCGGGTATCTTGCAGACGATCTCCCCGTCGCGCATGTCCATTACGTCCACGTCGAAGAGCATCGAGTCCCCGCGATAGCTAAACATAAGGCTTATATGGCTGGAGACTGTCAGGCCGTCGATGGGGCGACTGGTCTTAAAGGTCATCGTGTCTTTGGGTATGGCCTTTAGGAACAGGGTATACTCGGCCCTGTCCTTGTAATAAACTATGGGAAGCTGCTCGTCGTACAGTATCTTGAGAAAAAACTCCTTTTCAATACGCTTCACTAGTTTTGACACAACGTTTCTCCCAAAACGATATTCCCGCGAGCTTGAATGGCGATCCCCGAAGTATGCGCAAATGGAAACCCTACTAAAGATACCTTGGTTTCCGAAATAATTCAAGTGTTACATCAGCATCAAACCGTTTTCCTGCGAAGCAATGGAAAACAGCGCCGAAGAAACGGGTCAAAAAACCAAATTGAACAAAAACTGATCCAATAACACCAATATGCCTAAAATACCTGTGTAAATCGAAAAGCCCCACAAGGATTTTTCCCTGACAATCTTGAGCATAAGCCGCACGGCGAAAAACCCGACGACCGCCGCGACCACGGTTCCGACGACGATTGCCAGCGGCCCGATGGACGCGCCCGCCGCCTCGATCGCCGCAGGATCGCCGCCCAGCAACAGCTCCACGGACTGGAAAAGTGCCGCCCCTAGTATTATCGGGATCGACAGCATGAACGAATAGCGGGCGGCAAGATCCCGGCTAAGTCCCCGGGAAAGCGCGCCGGACAGGGTGGCCCCGGATCGGGACATGCCCGGGATAAGGGCGATGGCCTGGCACACGCCTATGGTCAGCGCGTCCATCCAGTTCATCTCCCCGGGCTTCCGGGGGCTGCGCTTGGCGACCTGCTTCGCCAGCAGTTCCGCCGTTACCAGCAGCAGCGAGGTCCCCAGAAAGGCAAAGCCCACGTAGTTCCCGGTCTCGAATGCCCCCTCCAGCCAATCCCGGAACACGAGGGCGGCGACCACCCCGGGGATCGTGCCGATTATCAGGTAAAGGGTAAGCGGCTGGACAATCTTTTTAAGCACGGCCTGAATGTCCTTCCAGAGAACCGCGAAGACGCCGACAAGCGTCCCCATGTGAACGGCGGTATCGAAGAGCAGGGGCGCCGCCTCCACGCCGAAGACCTGACGGAACAGAACCAGGTGCCCGCTGCTGGAAACCGGCAGGAACTCGGTCAGACCCTGAACCAGCCCTAGAAAGATCGCCTCAAGAACGCTCATTTTTTCTTCCACCAGGGCGTTTTCCCCGTGGCCGCCTCGGTTTTACCCCACGGGTTTTTCCGGACAATCGTCGCCTTGCGCTCGTAGTCCACGGAAATGATGTCGATGGGCGTTTCGCAGTAGCCCTCGATGAAATCGACGTATTCCCTGGCGGCGGCGGGAAACTCGTCGTAGCAGGTGGCGTCGGAAAGTGGCTGTTTCCAGCCCTTGAAAGTCCGCAGCACCGGCCTGGCGTTGCTTAGCTCCTCGATCGATGCCGGGAATTTCTCCACGGTGCGGTCGCCGATGCGATAGGCGACGCAGACCTTTATTTCGTCCAGGGTGTCGTACACGTCGAAGCGCGTCATCGCCAGCCCGTCTATCGAGTTGGTCTGGCAGGCGTAGCGCAGGGAAACCAGATCCAGGTAGCCGAAGCGCCCGGGCTCCCTGGTGGCGGCGCCGTACCTGGTGCCCGCCTCCCGGACAAGGCGGCACAGCCCGTCCCCGGAGTCCGGCTCGAATTCGCTGGGCAGGGGGCCGTTCCCCGCGCGGGTCGAGTAGGCCTTGAAAACCCCAAGGATCCTGTCCAGGGCCCTGGGTCCCACGCAGCCGCCAACCGTCGCCCCCGCCGCGCTGGACATTCCGCTGGAAACGTAGGGATAGGTTCCCAAGTCAAGATCGAGCATGGTTCCCTGCGCGCCCTCGAACAGGACGTGAGAATCCTTCCAGTCCGCCAGGTAGGCCGAAAGGTTGATTGACATGGCGACCAGCCTTTCGACGTAAGGGGCAAGAAAGTCCTGATCCTCGGCGCCCAGTTCCGCCATTCTGTCGTTCCACGCCAGGTCCGCCACGCGGATGCCGTGGCGCTTGCTTTTCATGGAATAGGCCATCCCTATGCCCCGGCTCTTGTCCATTTCCACGTAGCGGGGCAACACCAGGTGCGCCCTGTCGGAAATCAGAACCCTGCCATTGGTGTCCACGCCCCTGGCCTCCAGGGCCTGAATTTCGTCGAACAGGGCCTTGGGATCTATGACCATGCCCGCGCCCAAAATCGATATCTTGCCAGGGTAGAAAATCCCCGATGGGACCAGGCGAAGGGTGTAACGTTCCCCGTCTATCACGATGTTATTGCCGGCGTTCGCGCCGCCTGCAAAACGGACGATTATTTGCGCCTCGCCTGCCAAATAATCTACAATTTTCCCTTTTCCCTCGTCGCCCCACTGGGCGCCAATCACCACGACTTTCAACGTGCATCCCCCTGCCCTTGATTTTGGCCATGATTTGCGATTAAGTCAATATTACCGTCAACACTCGACTTGCTCCACGCGGTTGCGGCCGTTTTCCTTGGCGCGGTACAAGGCCCGGTCAATGCGCGCGCTGAATTCCGCGAAAGCCCCCTCGAAGCACGAATCGGAAGGGACGATCGAGCCGGCCCCGATGCTGATCGTAACGGAAGAGGTTTTGCCGCCATGCCGCACCGGCGTCGCGGCGACGTTTTTCCGGATGCGCTCGGCCACCAGCATCGCGCCGTTAATGTGCGTGCACGGCAACAGAACCGTAAACTCCTCGCCGCCCCAGCGGAACACGGTATCGCTTTCCCGTTCAAGGCTGTCGCCAATAACGCCGGCGACGGCTTTCAGGCAGACGTCGCCGTCCAGGTGGCCATGCGTGTCGTTGAACATCTTGAACCTGTCGATGTCGAGCAGAAGCATACTCAAATGCTCCCTGGCCCGCCTTGCATTGTTCCATTCCGCCTTAATCCTCTGGTCGAAACTGCGCCGGTTGCCTATTCCGGTAAGGCCGTCCGTAAGGCTGATGTTTTCGATAAACCTCATCTGCTCGACCAGGCGAAGGTGGATGCCCACGCGAAGATTGACAACGACGTCAACAAAGGGCTTGTGGATGTAGTCAACCGCGCCAAGCGAGAGCGCCTTCGCCTCGTCCTCGGCCAGCGAACTGCCCGTAATGAAGATAACGGGTATCCGCGCCGTTTCCTCCGAGTCCTTCAGGCAGGACAGAACCTCGAAGCCCGACATGCCGGGCATGACCAGGTCCAAAAGAATCAGGTCTATATTGTGCCCCTTTAGCACCCTAAGCCCTTCCTCGCCGCTTTTCGCCATTTTTACTTCGTACCGGGACGACAGTATGCGCCCCAGCTCCACAAGCTGCATCGGCGTGTCGTCAATAATCAATATACAATGCCTTGCTTCCCTCATTGCCGTGTCTCCAAAGTCTGTCTAAGATCCTCGATGGTCCGCAGAGCCTTGTCGAAATCCACGTCCTCGATCTGGCGGATTAGCTCGCCGGTTCCCGGAATCGCGGCGAGCTCGTCGCAGAGCTGCACCACCTCGAAGCTGTTTTCTTTTAAAAGCCGGACGGCCCTGTCCAGGGTTTCGCCGGCCTTGGTTTTGTCAAAGTTTTTGTCAAGGTCAACGCCGGCCTGCCGATCGTCCGGATACCGCGCCTCTATCCTGGCAAGAACGCGCCCCATTTCCGCGTCCAGATCCTCGACCAGGTCCGCCAGGGTGGGGCCTTTCCGCAGGGCCGCCTCCGTTTCCCGCGCAATGTCCATAAGCACGTTTTCCTGGATAAGCCCCGCCAGGCCCTTCAGCGTGTGGGCAAGGTGGCGGGCCGTTTCCGTGTCGTTCGCCCGGACGGCGTTTCTTATGTCGACCGCCGCGTTTTTCTGGCTGCGGACAAAATTCCTGTACGTCTTTTCCCTGGTTCCCGAGACTTTAAGGTAATTGTCGAAATACTCGTCTATGCCCACGCCCTCCGCGCCGGCGTTTTCGATGCCGGCGTCCTTGGCTGACGCCGTGCCGGCCCTGACATGCCTGTCCTTCACGAATTTATGCAGCACGCCGTTCAAGTGCGCCACGACGATCGGCTTGGACAGAAAACCGTCGAAACCGTTGCGCAGGAATTCCTCGGCCTGGCCGACGATGGCGTTGGCCGTCAGCACCACGATGGGGTGCATGTAGCCCAGGCCGCGAATAAGCGCGGTAGCCTCCATTCCGTTCATGTTCGGCATCATGTAATCCATGAAAATAATATCGTAGACTTCCCCGCTCCGGATTTTTTCCACGGCGGCAAACCCGCTGTCGCAGGTGTCGATCTGCAGTTCGTATGGGCCCATCAATCCCTTCGCCACGTAGATATTGGCGTCCACGTCGTCAACTACAAGCACGCGCCCATAGGGCATGGGATCCGGCTTAAAGGACAGCCTTTTCGCGGCCGGATGCGCCTTGAACTTGAATTCTTGAAGGTTTTTCACAGTTTCGAGCCCCAGCGGTTCGTCGCTCCCGATTTCCTGCGGAAGGACGATGGTGACCGTGGTCCCCTTGCCCACCTCGCTCTGCACGTCTATCGAGCCGCCCATCAGCTTAAGCAGGTTGGAGGCTATGGACATGCCCAGCCCGGTGCCCGACACGAACCGGTTTTCCCTTTCGTTAAAGCGGGAGTACTCGTTAAACAGGGCGTCCAACTGTTCCGGGTTCATGCCCTGGCCAGTGTCCCGGATAACAAAGACCAGGCTTACGCAGTCGGCCTTTTCGTCCCTGCCGCATACCGCAAAATACACGGATCCCGCGTCCGTGTATTTAAAGGCGTTGGAAAGCACGTTGTTCAGGACCTGCTTGATGCGAAGGTCGTCGCCTATCAGGCAACCAGGTATGTTCTCGTCCACGTCGACGACGAAGCCAAGTTTTTTGCTGCCCAAGAAAAGCATGTTAAGCTGGAACACGTCGCTTAAAAGGCTGGCCACCTCGTACTTGTCGGAAACCACGTCAAACTTGCCCGCCTCTATCTTGGACAAATCCAAGATATCGTTGACAATGCCAAGAAGCGCGCTGGATGAGCTGTGTATTTTCGCGAACGCCTCCTCCAGCTCCAACGGCAGGGCCGGGTTGTGCATCTGAATTTCCGATATGCCCAGCACCGCCGTAATCGGCGTGCGAATCTCGTGGCTCATGCGCGCCAGGAACTTGCTTTTCGCAAGGCTGTTTTCCTGGGCAATCAGCATCTTCTCTTTTTGGTTCTGCATCTCGGCGCCCGTGTCAAGAAGCTCGTTTATCGCCAGAGCCGCGCCCTTGTACCCGCCCTGGAAATGGCTCGTGTCTATGCGGGCGTCCAGGTTGCCCTTTTTGTTCTCGTCCGTGACCTCGTTAATATCGCCGATAAGCATCGTAAACACCCTGACCAGCTTCGAGAACACCGATGATATCTCGTCGGTGCCCCCCTGCAGGCCGGACTGGAAGTCACCCTGCACAACCCTGTCCGCGGTGGCCTCGATGGCCTTAATCCGGCCGGTAAAGGTCCTTAGCGTCGAGAAGGCCAGCAGCAAAGCCAAAACGACGGCGGCGGCAAGGGACGAAAAAGTCACTATGGTCGAAAAATGCCGGTAATACTCTATCATCCCCTCCGCCGCATCTTGGTTTACGTTGACAAACTGCCGCAGCATCCGAAGCATGACCTCCGCCGAGTCCGTGTAGTCTATAAGGGGGCCGGAGCGCGCGCCGTCGGGCAGGAAAAAATGCGTCCTGTAAAGATCGTAAATCCTGTCGACGTAAGCCATGACCTCCGCCAGGATAACGATGCGGCTGTCGTCGACCGTTTTCGGAAAGACCGGATCCGTCCTGACCGACGTTTCATGCGCTTCCTTTAAGTACGTCAAACGGGCGTGGGAAGCGCTTAGGCGTTGCTCGGTTATATGCCAGTCAACCTCGCTCGTAATTGGCCATCCGGGGTTCAAGGCAATCTCGACCATAAGCCGCCGCATCTCGGTAAATTCCTGGTGGTAGGCCCATATGATTTCCGAGCGCTCCATCAGAAAATCCACGATGTTGCGGCTAAGGCGGTTTATCTGCATCTCAAAATAGGCGCTGACGCCAATCTGGGCGGTAAAAAGAACAATAACAATCGCAAACGACGAGAACAGCTTCGCCCTGATAGTCGCGTTGCTGACCCGCCGCAGGACAAGCGCGACCACGCCGGGCGGCCCGGCGGTTTTTACGACGAACAGCTTTCCGACGCCCACCAGGGCAAGAAGCAGGGCGGAAACGATTGCCGCGAGCACGAACATGTCGTGGCTACGGGCCGCGGCGTCTATCGTTCCCTGGGTGCGGGCGTTCACCGCCGCGCGAAGCTCCTCGCCCAGCACGCCCAAGGGCCCGTCCAGGGCGGCGACCTCCGGGCCAAAGGCCGTCTCGACCGCCTCCCGCAGATACCCAGCGCTGCGCAGCAGCATCGACTGCGCCTCGATCTGCCTAAGCATGGTCAGCCTTCCCAGGACATCCACGAGCACGTTGATCTCGCTGCTTTGGGCGTTCATAAGAATAAAGATGTCGAGAGCGGCCCCAAACCTGTCCCTTTCCAGTTCCGCGAAGTACTGGTTAAACTGAACCTGGCCGCCGGTAACGACATACATCCTGGACAGCCTTGTCAGGATTTCCGTGCCCCGCTCGGCGTTGTAGGTGGCGTTAACCAAGGCATACTGCTGTTCGAAGACGTCGCGCTTGCCCCTGGCGGCCATGTCGGCGGAGACCGCGAAAAACACGCCGGCGGACGCCGTCACCAGGAACGCCGCGCCAAGGATCTCGGCCATCCTGGACATCCCGGCCTTCCCGGCCAGGACCAGCCACGCGACCGCGCCCAGAACCAGAAGCGCCGAGACGGCGATGGCCAGGCCCCCGAAAACCCGGGCAACGCGCCCGTATTCCAGAACCTTTCCCGTGGTGCGCTCGAACACCGAATCCCTGACCTGGTCGCTCATCGGCCCCGCCGGAATGCCTATCCGGGCAACCGCCGGGCCGTGCGCCATGGCGATGGCCTCCTCGACATACCCCTTTTGGCGCAGCCGGATGACCTCCTGGAAATAGGCGAACATCAAAAGCCTTTGCGCCGTGACGGATTCCATTAGCTCTATTTCCCGCTCGGGCGCGCCAAAGGCGGCAAAGGCGGCCAGGGTACGCCCGTACCTGTCCAGCTCCGCCTCGGCATGGAAAAGATCGGCCGAATCGTCCCCGACCATGGCATAGTACCGGGCCAGCCTGGTAAACGCGCCGCCGGCTATGCTGGACTCGTAAACGGCGGAAACCAGGGCGTGCCTTTCCTCGTAGGCGCGGGCCACGCCATGGTTCGCTCGCATCGCAAGAACCACGAACGCCGCGTTGACGCCCACCAGGGCGATTAACGCAGCCGCCAAAATCCCAAGACCCCGCTTTTTAACCGGCATTCTCATAGAGTTGTATTATAGCGGATTAAAGGCCGGTATTGTACAGTTTTCTCCAAAAATTACATGTTACCTTTTTCGTTTTCCCCGCCCATCGAGGCAAGCTCCTGGTCGATCATCGCGTTTATTTTCGATAAAAGACGCCCCTTCCAGTCCTGCATTGCGGGGGCCAGCGCGAACAGGGCCGCCGGATCCTTGCCCAGGGCGACGGCTATCCGCTCGATCATGTCGGCGGAGGGAAATTTCTTGCCGCTTTCGATTCGACCTAGGTAGTTGGTCGCCATGCCTGCCATTGTGGCGAGTTCTTCCTGCGATATCCCCAGATCCCTGCGATAGGCCCTAATATTTGCCCCTAGCAGCTCTTTGATATTCGTCATATCCATACCCACATGTGGTAAAAATGTAATATCCAACCCTATAGTGTTGACACAACCCAGTGTGGCCGATATAGTAAAAATCAAACCCGTCAGGTTTTATTAGGCAAAATCCTGGGGTAAACGCGGAAACGCCATGCAAAGAGGGGGCTATGTTATGAAAAAAATTTTACTCGCATCTGGGATGCTGGCATGTATCCTGGCATTCGGAACCAAAACCGTGGACGCCCAGACGGCAAGGCTTGGCGACGCGATACGGAACGCGGCGGATGAGCTTTCCGCCGGCATGGCTCCGGACGCCAGGATCGCCGTCATTTCCATGCGGGCCGATTCCGCCAGGATGTCCGACCACCTAATCGACGAGATGATCATGGCGTTCGTGGACACGGGCAGGGTCCTGGTTGTGAACAGGGGACAGCTTGACCTAATCGCGGCGGAAATGCACCTGGCCATCGGCGGCCTGATCGACGACGCGACGGCGCAGTCAATCGGAAGGCTGGCCGGCGTCCAGTTTATTTACACCGGCGCGTTCGAGCCCTTTGGCGACATCTACCGCCTGCGGATCCAGGCCATCGAGGTCGAGACCGCGATTATCCGGCGCATCCACACCGCGAACGTCTGGAACGACGCCGTGGTCTCGACCCTGCTGGGCACGGCCGGAAGGGATCCGCCAAGGCGCGGGCCCCGGGCTCCGCGGGAGACGCGCGATCCCGACAACCCCAGGGTGAACTGGCTTTCGGCCGAGGTTTCCTATACAACGTTGCATTATATGCGGGGTTACGGCTTTGGTTTCGGCCTGCGTTACGAGCGGAATATAAACCAGCTCCTTTCGATGGGTTTGGTTTTTCTGTGCAATCACCGCTGGGACTTCGGGGCTTTGGTAACCACCCGTCTTTTCCTGCTTGGCTCCCCGTTTTACCTTGAGGCCGGAATAGGAGCCAGCTTTGGACGAGGGGGGTGGTGGTGGCAGGAAGGGCGTTATCAGTCGATGGGGGAGTGGTGGGATGAGGAGCGACAGGAATGGAGGGAGGGGTATTGGTGGTGGTACTCGTGGGGATCATCATACGCAGGGGTAATGCTATCCCTGGGCACCGGCGCGCGACTCGGCGGACGGACGGGCGGTTTTTTCATGAACCCGTTTGTCAGCGTTTCTTACTTATTGGTGCCCGGACCCGAAAGTTTCCGCTTCAGGGCCGGCGTCGGGGCGGGCTGGGCCTGGTAAGCGGGCGCCTTTCCGAATAACTTGACAAGCTCCCGGAACTAGACTACCCTTTGATCAATCAGCGGGCGCTTTCGGGTGCCGGCTGCCGTCCGAATTGTCAGCGGATTGGGCGGAAGTGGCTACCGTCGTGTCGACATTCCTGTCGGCACCAATGGGGGGATGGCCTCCCCTGCCAATGACAATCCTAGCTCCCAAAAGGTTTGTCTTCCCGTTCATTGTTACGATTGCAATTAAGTTCCCTTCGTTAATATCCCTTTTTCTTTTGAACATCGTTACTCCGCGAAGCGCTTTGTTTCTCTTGCCGTCCAGAACCTCTTCGAAATAAAGCATGGTTCCGTCCTCCATCTTTTTTGCATAGGTTAGGATGTTTTTATTGTTCCGTTTGGAACCGACAATGGTATAATCGGGGTTTTTGAGAATGGCAGGAATTTTGTCAAAGTCACCCTCTTTTACCGCGACTTGCCCGCTTCTTTTTTCGGTTCTTTCGTTGCTGTGCCTTCTCATTACATGGCTTACGAATTCGTTCGTTATTTCGTGATCAAAACCATCTATGTCAAGCCCTACTTTTCTCGCCTCGTCAACAAGCCATTTTTCAACTTTTCCGAAGCTCGCCTTTTCTATTTTTGGATGGCATTTTTCATTCCTGGTGGCTTTGTCATTGTTCATGGCATTTCCCTTCATCATGTTTCATGAAATATTTGCGAAAAGGAAAAGTTTCATCAATGCCATAAACGAATGCTAGGACTCTTCTGATTCCCTAGCGCCTTGCGGCAAAAGCCTGCACGACTTTCATGTGAACTTCTTTAAGCAAAAAATTATCGTCAAGCACCTCTATAACCTATCACCGCGTTCCAAGTATGTCCATAGGTCGTATTGTCTAATGACACCTGAGGTGACAGGCACCAAACTTTAAATCCCTCTTGCAGAGTGACTGTCACTTTTTACTGCTACAAGATTACTATGATCACCCCATAAGCTACCATCCTTTCCATTCTTTAGAACATCTAAAAGCCACTTGAAAAACCAATTTTGGTGTATTACTATGTGTACGAGAAGTTGTTGATGAGGACAAATATTGTGTTAAATGACAAGTTGGTAGAAGAGGCATTTAAATTTTCTCAATCCGTTTCAACAAAAAGGGAATTAATCGAGGTGGCTTTAAGGGAATATGTGGATGATCGAAAAAGGAAAAACCTAAAAGATCTAAAGGGAAAGATAGAATTCAGCGACGATTATGATTATAAGGCCATGCGAAATTAAAGGTTCAAGAAATAAACAAGAATATGAACTATTGCAGGAATATTTAGATACCTTGCCAATGATAATCCTAGCTCCCAAAGGGTTTGTCTTCCCGTTCATTGTTACTCCGCGAAGCGCATTGTTTCTCATGAAAATGAAACCCCAATGGCTTGACAATATGGCATGTCATACATATACTTATATGTATGACATTCGAATGGGACGAAGACAAGAACCTGAAAAACATACGCAAGCACAAAGTCTCGTTCGAAACTGCACAGGAAGCCTTTTTTGACAAGCACCGCGTGATTAGGGAAGGTATATGAGCAAGAAAAAAGCGACCTACACTAAAGCACCCAGGGAAATATCAAAGTCCCTTGAAAGAGCCAAGGTGATTCCCGATTTTCTGCCCCCGCCCGAACAACTGGTTCGAGGAAAGACGAAGGTTAAGGTCACTATAGCCCTTAGCGATAAAAGCATCGATTTTTTCAAAAGACACGCAAGGGAAAATAATACCAAGTACCAGGTAATGATAAACGAGGTCCTGGACAGATACGTCGAAAAATACGAGGCATCCGTCTAACGCAGCAAAACCCCTTCCCAGGGTAGCAGCCGCCCCTCCGTCCCCTGGCGGCCCGACGTTGAAACGACCACCGCGCCGACTAAAAGGCTCGCCGCCTTTTTGGACAGCTTTACGTCACGGGACGAAAAGTTAAGCGCGATGGTATACGATTCGTCCCCAAGCCTGCGCCGGTAAACCATGACGCGGTTGTCGGCGTAAAGGGGCGCGAATTCCCCGTGGACAAGGCACTCGGTTCTTTTCCGCAGGGCGATAACGGTTTTGTAGAAATTCAGAACCGAGTCGGGATCGTCCCTCTGTGCGGCGTAATTGATATGCCTGTAATTGCCGTTGACGCCGAGCCAGGGCTTCGCGCCGCTGAACCCGGCGTTCTCGCTTGCGTCCCACTGCATGGGCGTGCGGGCGTTGTCCCGCGAGCTTGCCCTTAGCCATTTCCAGCGCAGGAAACCGGGGACGCGCATTTTTCGCATCAGCCGATCCAGGCCGTGGCTCAGCACGTCGTCAAGATCGTCCAGGCTTTCGAAGTCGAAGTTTGTCATGCCTATTTCCTGCCCCTGGTAGATAAAGGGCGTGCCCCGAAGGGTCAGCTCGAACAGGGCGAGCATTTTCGCGCTTTGCCGCCAGTGCCTGCCCGGCCTGCCGCCCGGGGTTCCCGCCGCGCCGAAGTGGGACGCGATCCTGGCCTGGTCGTGGTTCTCCAGGTACAGGGCGTTCCAGTCCAGGCCCCGCTGCCATTTTGTCATTACCCTTAGCAGTTTTTTAGCGCGGAACTTTTTGGGGACGTACTGGGCGATGCGCCGATCAACCTCCAGGTGGTCGAAGTAGAAAAGCATGTCAAGCTCCCCGCGGCTTTCGTCGCAGAGAAGTTTCGCCTCGTCAAGATCGACCATGACGGTTTCGCCCACGGTAAAGCAGTCGTACTTGTCCAGCACGTCGCGGCGCAGTTCCCGCAGCACTGCGTGGTTTCCCTCCTGGCATTTGTAATGCTCGATGCCCCGCACGGCTAGGGTTCTCTTGCCGTCCGCAAGGCTGGTCTTGTAAAGGATGTTGATAACGTCGCAACGGAAGCCCGCCGCGCCCTTGTCCAGCCAAAAGCGCAGGATGTCCTTTACCTCCTCGACAACCTTTGGGTTTTTGTAGTTCAGGTCGGGCTGCTTCCTGTCGAAAAGGTGCAAATAGAATTCGCCGCTTTTTTCGTCGAACTCCCAGGCGTCGCCCATAAAGAAACCCCTCCAGTTGTTGGGCGGCGATCCAGGTCCCCCATTCCCTGCTGGCGGCCGCCATATGTAGTAATCGCGGTAGGGGCTTGCGGGATCGCGGCTTTTCCGGAACCATTCGTGTTCGTCGGAGGTATGGTTGATCACCAGGTCCATGATGATCCGTATGTCCCTTTTCGCGGCCTCGGCGAAAAGCCTTTCCATGTCCGCCATGGTCCCGAACCTGGGGTTGATCTCGCGGTAGTCGCTTATGTCGTAGCCGTTGTCCGCGTCCGGGGATTTGTACACCGGGGAGAGCCAAATAATGCCCACGCCAAGATCCCTGATTTCGTCCAGGCGGGAAATGATTCCAGGGATGTCGCCCATGCCGTCGTCGTTGGAGTCCTGAAAACTCCGTGGGTAAATCTGGTACGCCACGCGATCCTTCCACCATGCTTTCATTCCAGGCCCCCTTGCAAAAGGTTATGGGTTTAACGAACGCTTGACAAGCCCCTGAAAATGGACTAGGTTTTGATCAATCAGCTGGCGGGTGCTTTCGGGTGCCGCCGTTGTCAGGCAATCTTTATGGAGGCACTATGGTTCCCGCGCTTGAAACCGAGTGGGATTTTTTCGAGAACAACCGGGATGAGCTTGTCGAAAAATACCGCGACAAATACGTGGTTATCTCGGGCGAAAGGGTTCTGGCCGCTTATGATGACGAAAACACCGCGTATTTTGAAACTGTAAAAACCGTTCCCCTGGGCTCCTTCATGATCCACCATGTGACGGAGGAGGAGGAGGTTTTTCAGCTTTCCCCTTTTGTCGGTGTCTGAAATGCGTCATTATGCCCTCAAAAGCGAGTTTCCCGACCTTGCGTTAAGACTCACGACCGAGGCCGAAATATTCGACGTGTCGCGGTCGCCAGGAAAAATCAAGGTCAGGGCATTGTGGGACACTGGCGCGATGCTGTCGGCCATAACGCCGGAAGCGGCGCGAAGTTTAAGACTGATCCCGTTTAACCGAATAAAAGTGAACGGCATAAACAACACCAGCATGGCCGACGTGGCCAAGGTCTGCATAAGGCTGCCGAACTCGGTCGAGGTAAGAAACACCAACGTGACCGTATGCAATCTGGTTAGGGATATTGACCTGCTTATCGGCATGGATATCATAAAGCTTGGGGATTTCGCCATAAGCAACGGGGCGGGGAAAACGGTGTTTACTTTTGCGATGCCTCCCTTTGAAGACAAGACCGATCTCTACGCGAAATCCATCGAGATGAACGAACAGGCGGCCGGGGACGCTTCCTGTTGAATTAGCTTCCCTTGAACAAACCGGTTTTTCGCGCCATACTGGGCAAATGGATCCCCGCGCGCGGACGGTAGAACAGGACCTTGACCGAAAAACCCGCCTTATCAAAACCGCGTCGCTAGCCGCCCTAATCGGCAACGCCGTGCTTGCGGTGGCCCAAATCCTGACGGGCGTTTACGCGGGAAGCCTGGCGGTGATCGGCAACGGCATCGACTCGTCCACGGACGTAATCATCGCGATCATGACCCTGGCCGTCGCGCGAATCATCTCCCGCCCGGCGGACGAGGACCACCCATGGGGGCACGGCAGGGCGGAAACCATCGCCACGGCGCTGCTCTCGTTCATGCTTTTCTTTGCCGGAACCCAGCTTATAATCAATTCGGGCAGGGGGATTCTCTTCGGCGCGGAACGCGAGGTGCCGGAGACGCCCGCGCTTATAGTAACGCTTGTCGTAATCGCGGGAAAGATTCTGCTTGCCTGGTCGCAGCACGCGCTTGGCAAAAAGGCCGATTCGCCAATGCTAAAGGCGAACGCGAAAAACATGTCCGCCGACGTCCTGCTTTCGGCGGGCGTGCTGGCGGGGCTTGGGCTTTCGATGTTTTTTGGAATCGGCGTCATCGATTCCTGGGCCGCGCTTCTGGTGGGACTGTGGGTAATCAAGTCCGCCCTGGGAATTTTCCTGGAGGTGAACGCGGAGCTTATGGACGGGGGTTCCGACAGGGTTTTCTACAAGGCTGTGTTCGACGCGGTCAAGTCGGTCGAGGGGGCGGAGCGCCCGCACCGCGTGCGGATGAGGCGCATAGCCGGGTTTTGGGACATCGACATTGACATCGAGGTTTCCCCGGACAAAACCGTCCGCGAGGCGCACGGAATCGCGTGCAGGGTGGAGGCCGCCATAAAGGAACGTGTGGAAAACGTCTACGACATCGTGGTCCACGTCGAGCCCTCGGGGGAGGAGAACACGGGAACCGAGGGCTACGGCCTTAACGAGAAGGCCTTCGCGGCGTCGCCCGGGAAACGCCCCCGAAACTAGACCGGCCAGGCTCCCGCGCCCAGGCGAACCAGCCGGGCGTCCTCCCCGGACAGATCCAGGATCGTGGAAAAAACGCGATCGCGATCCTCGCTGTCGTCCAGGACCATGTCCACGCCGTCGATTCCCTCAAGCTCCCAGCCGCCCTCGAAAAGCTCCTCCTCCGGGATGGGCGGCAGGCCGTCGCCCTCGCCGTCCTCCTCGCCGTCCGGCTCGAAGTCCTCCTGCATCGACCTTTTCGCGGTTATCGAGTAAAGGGAGTGCCCCAGGGCCTCGATTAGCGCAAGCGGGACCGGATGCCCGGGAATTCGAACCCCGGCCTCGCGGCGGCGAATGTCCAGGGCCTTCTCCGTGCCGAGCAGCGTCTTTAGGATAAACACGTAAGGACCCGGGGAAAGGCGCTTTATCAGGCGAAAACGGGTGTTGTCCAGGCTGCACAGCTCGCCGAACTGGGAAATGTCCGAGCACAAAAGCGTAAAATGCCGCTCGTCCCGTTCCCCGGAAAGCCTGCGCAGCTTTTTTATGCCGGCACCGGACCTAAGCGAGCAGACCAGGCTCCAACTGGTGTCCGTGGGCAGGGCGATCAGCCCTCCCCCCTCCAAAACCCGAACCGCCCTTGCCAGAACGCGATCGTCGATGTTCTGGGGAACCACGTATTCAATCATTTGTCGCTCCATACCAGGGACCGACCAAATGACCAGGCTACGCCCCTATTGAATTCACCCCCCATTTTACCGATAAAATAAAAACGTGCAAAGGGCGAACGACAAGAATACCGGACACCGCAAGCCGCCGGGTTCCAAACCCGCAAAGAGCGCCAGGCAAAAGGATCCGAAAAACACCGGGAAGCCAAAAAACGCAGTCCCCGACATGTGGAAGGCAACGCTGCTTACCGTCTCGATCATAATAGCCGCAATCGCGGTCTCGCTCGTGGTGATTAACGTCCGGAACATAAGGCCGCGCCCCTTGCAGGGCATAGATTTCGAGATGCCCGATCCGGAGCCGGAAACTAGGGAACCGATGCCGCCCGCCCCCATAGTGGCCGCGCTTCCGCCGGAGCCGCCCCCAAGGCGGGATCGGGGAACCCTGGTCTTCGTGATCGACGACGCGGGCCACAACCTGCACGATCTGGAACCGTTCCTGCGCTTCCCCGGCCCCCTGACCATCGCCGTCCTGCCCGGCCTGCCCCATTCCGCCGAGGCCGCCAGGCGCATACGCGAGGCCGGAATGGAGGTGTTCCTGCACCAGCCGATGGAGGCGATCGGCGGGGGGG
>Ga0209755_10000681_pt1 | contig 59427 bp, 50 predicted proteins | sample TergutCo191P1_FD_187301 | JGI IMG/M metagenome (GOLD analysis project Ga0209755, IMG submission 187301) | Cornitermes sp. P1 segment gut microbial communities from Petit-Saut dam, French Guiana - Co191P1 (SPAdes) (version 2) | ecosystem: Host-associated > Arthropoda: Insects > Digestive system...
ACATTGACAGATAAAACAAACCAACGCAGATCTGAGATGGAACCGGTTAGCAGGCATCTTGGAGAGTATATACTTAAAACGAAAGATAAAAATGCATATTGTCTTTTCGTACCTACACATTTAAATATAAACGTGACAAGCGATTTTCGAAATAGAAAAACATATATTTATTATAGTGAAAAATCACAAAAAAATGTAGAAGGTTTAAAAATTATCCCACTTGCCACAGAAGAATTAAAATCAATATTAAGAAATTACATTAAATATGATAAATTGTATATGTTGTTTGAATCTGCGTATCATTCTGATACGCCTGTAGTTATTTGGTATGAAGAGGAGATAAATAACATTATCAATACAATGAGATGATATTGCAATTTTTTTGTTTTTATGTTATAAGTATATATGGCAGTTACTCGCAGTGTAACGAAGCGCTTCGGTATCTTAACCGCAGGCGGAGATTGTCCGGGGCTTAATGCCGCTATACGCGGGGTGTGCAGGGCAGCACATGACCGATATAGTATGGAAATTATCGGTATCGCTAACGGTTTTCGCGGTTTGATTTACGAAGATACAAAAGTGCTGCAACCCGAAGATTTCTCCGGTATCCTGACTCTCGGCGGAACAATACTTGGTTCCAGCAGAGAAAAACCTTTCGCGCATATCGACAAAGACGAAGTCGAAAGCGAGAAAGTTTCAGCGATAATGGAAACATATTCAAAACTAAAATTAGACTGCCTTGTTGTGCTTGGAGGAAACGGCACCAACACAACCGGCTGCAAACTTGCGCGCGAAGGTCTCAATGTAATCGGGCTTCCTAAAACAATAGATAATGACATAGTCGGCACAGACAGAACATTCGGTTTTCATTCAGCTTTGGCAATCGGCACCGATGCCATCGACAGGCTTCATTCAACCGCGGAGAGCCACAGCCGTGTAATCGTTATAGAGCTGATGGGGCATAAAGCAGGCTGGCTTACGCTCTACGCCGGAGTCGCAGGCGGCGGCGATGTTGTTTTAATTCCGGAGATACCTTACGATATCCGCGTAATCGGCCGCCATCTTGAAAAACGCGCTAACTCAGGAAAAACTTTTTCCGTTGTTGTTGTAGCTGAAGGCGCGATGTCTACTAAAGAAGCGGAGATGGATAAAAAAGACAGAAAAAAATACCGCAACGAAAACGGCCCATCTGTCGCCTACCGCGTCGCCCGTGAAATAAACGAAGAAACCGGCATGGAAACACGCGCTACTGTTTTAGGTTATATGCAGCGCGGCGGCATTCCCAGCGCATCGGACCGCGTTCTTGCAACCAGTCTTGGTACAGCAGCCGTTGAACTCCTTGCGAAAGGCAACTACGGCAGAATGGTTGCCCTTGCAGGCAGTGACATTGACTCCGTCGATCTGAGCGTCCCTGAAGGCAAGGTAAAAACTGTGCCTGTAGATTATTACATGATCGATACGGCAAGAGCGGTCGGCACGTGCATGGGAGATTGATTCTTCTTTTTAAATTATTTTAACCCTTTTTTTAATTCAAACGACGGACAGTTGGCTCCGGTAGCGCGGAAAACCTCCGCCGACGGTAAATTGGCGCATTTAATCCCAAACAGTTCGCAGGCTCGCGGAAAAGTTTTATCCCATGTAGTCTTGAAATGACTGCATCTTAAACAGTTAGGCGGTTTATTAGGAGATTTTTCACTGCCAATCATTATGTTTTCCATGTTTACTATGTTTAAATTTACTCTCGCGTAAAGTAACTGTCAATCTTTAGGCATACATTTCTAAAATAGCATACCGATACTTATATAGAGGTATATTTTTGCAGTTTTTCAGCGATTTTAAACATAAATTTAATACAGATGGGTATTTCAAATTCCGCACAATAGCCGTTTTTTTAGCGATATTTCTTGGTTTTTGCGGACTTTGGCTGGCTTTATCCATTGTTTCTGCTATGTTTGGACTGGATTTTTTTCCGGCGGTTCCGGGACGGTTTTTTGCGCGCTCTTTTGGGATACTTTCGCTGTTTGTCCCTTTGTATTTTTTCTATGCAGGCGTTATTCTGGTTGATCCAAAGTGGCGGCCGGACAGGATTTTTATCCTGGGTTGTTTTATTGTTCCGTTTTTAACGCTTTCAGTCGGTTTTGCTTTTATCCGTGATTTTGATATTCGTTCCGAGCAGCTTTCTTTTTTACGTTTTTTAGGAAAAACATGGTTCAGCCTTTTTATAATTACTATCACTGTAGTTGAGGTAATTCTTCTTCAGGTGCTTAGAAATATGCTTTTCTTTAAAGAAGCGAAAATAATCCGCCGTACCGACAATCTGCTTCCGCCGCCTGAAAATTACAACGAAGAGCCGCAGGAACCGCAGAGACCGTACATACAGGATGATGCCGTCCAGGTTATTGAAGTGTTAGGTGAAGATGAGGAAATTGAAGAAATTGGATTGGATGAAGAACCTGCCGCTGATGAAGAAATTGACGAAATAAGCGAAATAAACGAAGTTAGCGAAGATGAAGCGGATGATGTTGATGTCGATATGGATGGATCTGATCATACTGATGATGACGAAGAAGTTGAATCCGAGGACGAAGAAGACGACGATGTAAATGAAGAAGAGGAAATTGAAGATATTGACGCTGTAACACGCGCTTTGGAAGAGGCGGAAATAGCGGCAGTGGCTCATGCCGAAAAGGTTCGTAAAAAAAATTCTCAGCTAGGCAGCGCTAAATATAAAAAGTATAAAATTCCTGTTGATATTTTGAATGAATATCCTGACGGCGAATATTGGGTAATAGATCAGGCAACACGCGATGCGGCAATGGCGTTAAAAGAAACACTTGAAGAGTTTAAAATTCAGGCTGAAGTTACCGGTATTAGAAAGGGACCTGTCATTACATTATTCGAAATTCTCCCCGCGCCCGGCGTTAAACTTTCCAAGATTGTCGGATTGCAGGACAATATCGCCCTGCGCCTTGCCGCTGCTTCTGTTCGTATAGTCGCGCCCATTCCGGGAAAGCACGCGGTCGGCATCGAAGTTCCAAACGCAAAACGTAATATAGTTTCTTTCAGAGAAATAATCGAAGGAGAGCTGAATCGTTCCGGCGGCAAAATGGAAATACCTGTCGTTATGGGCAAAGATATTTCCGGAGATGCGCAGGTTGTAGACCTTGTTCAAATGCCTCACCTGCTGATTGCCGGAGCGACAGGTTCGGGAAAATCAGTTTGCGTTAACTCTATTATTCTTTCGATACTGTATCAGCTCCATCCCGCGGAATGCAGGCTTATGTTAATCGATCCAAAAATTGTTGAATTAAAACTTTACAATGATATTCCCCATTTAATGACGCCTGTTATTACTGAATCGAAAAAAGCGTTTCAGGCGCTTCAATATTGCATTTATGAAATGGAAAGACGTTATGCCTGTCTTGATAACATGGGGGTGCGCGATATCCGCAGTTACAATAGACGCATTAAAGAGAAAAATATCGCGCAGGAACATTTACCGTACATTGTCGTAATAATTGACGAGTTCGCGGATTTGATGACAACTACAGGAAAGGAGCTTGAGTCTACCGTTGCAAGACTTGCCGCTATGAGCCGCGCTGTTGGCATACACCTTGTGCTTGCGACTCAGCGCCCTTCGATTGATGTTATCACAGGGTTGATTAAGGCGAATATACCAAGCCGTATTGCGTTCATGGTCGCGAGTAAAATGGACAGCCGGATAATCATCGACATGGTAGGAGCAGATAAACTTTTAGGAAAGGGTGATATGCTTTATTCCGGCGTTGTCGATCCGTTTCCAATCCGAATGCAGGGCGCGTTTATTTCCGAAGAAGAGGTTGAAGCGGTTGTTGAGCATGTAAAAACATTCGGAGAGCCTGAATATATTGATGATGAGATTTTCTTTGAAGAAGAAGATGATGATACAGGCGCATCGCTGTTTTCCGACGGCGGCGACCCGTTATACGATAAAGCATTGGAAATCGTTATGCAGCAGGGTAAGGCAAGCGCAAGTTATATTCAGCGCAGACTGAAGATCGGTTTTAACCGCGCCGCAAGAATCATAGACGAGATGGAACACAACGGCGTTGTAGGTCCCGCTCAGGGCAGCAAGCCGCGCGAATTGATACGCGCCATGCATTAAAGCGCAGGAATGCGCCGAAGCGCATCCTGTTCTCTAATAATAATTAGTTATTTATTATCTTCTAAAGAGACCTCTGCCTCCGGACGATGCTCCAGGCGCTGCATCAGATTGTGATTCAGTTGGTAAACCGGTTGTAATAATTTTAGACTCAACCACAATAGCGTTTGTGTATTTGATTGCCAATCCTGTTCCATGGTATGAGTATGTATTAATTGTTACATCCTTGCCGTTGATTTTCTTTATTTCTGTTTTTCGGTTAACATCAATCTTGATATTTATTACATCATGTGCCTGTAATTTTACCGCTTCGCGCATAAACATTTCATAAGTTATTCTTGACCCTTTATGATTTCCATTGCTGTCGATGGTTTCTACAGCGGATACAAAAACAATTTCAACAGGTGTATAATCCTTAACAGGAATATTTGCATTGTTTGTTATACCAACAACAGGTACTGTGTAGTCAGTATCTGCCGCTTGAGTGGTAGTGCTGGCCAGACCTAAAACAATAAAAACAACGAGAGCCGCTACTGCAAAAATGTGCAGTGTCCATTTTTTTTTCATGTACATCTCCTTAAGATAAAATTATTATATAGTAAGCTTTCAACGAAAGCGCCTATACCTAAAAATAATAAATCCAGCCAATCAAATGTACCGGGTACTTTATTTGAGATTTGGCTTATTTCAAAGATAATTCCAATAGCATAAAAAATTGTAATGTATACCATTTGTATTTTAATATTTTCAAACCAGATAAATCTTAATAATAAAATTGCTGATACAAACCAAAGCATATCAGGCAGATTGAACCTTAAAATATTTGTTAATATTGACGGATTTAGCGGGACCAGAATAGTCTCAAAGAAACCATGTTTTGGAATCCATGTAAAGAGAAGTATATTTTTTAAATCCCTGAATGTGATGTAAATAACGACACCAAAGACAAAAGATAACAATGACAATAAGCCATAGACATTTCTAATTCTGTTCATTTTTGTCTAATTTTAATAAAAAAATGTAAAACCTCGTTTTGTTCAATTTGTGTCATTATATATTAAATTATAAAGGATGTCTATCCTGTTATTGGGCAGAAAATATTAATATCGAGTAATTTATTAGTTATTAATTTATTACGTGATTTCAGATGCCGTTAGTCATTTTAATATTTTCCAATGTCCGCCTTTGTCAGGGCCTATTCGCTCTATTATGCCTTTGGCTTTTAAAATTTGCATATCTCTTTTTATTGTTTTTTGATTAACATTCAGCAATTTTGATAATTCCAATGTTGAAATATCTTTATTCTTTTTAATTAATTTAAGAATTGAATCAACTCTGTTTTCAGGGACATTTTTAAAAGATTTGCCAGCTTTTTCATTAAATATAGTAACCATAAAACCATTAAAATCTTCACTAAAAACAGGCTCTTTTATTCCGTATTCTTTTTGTATGATAAGTATATTGAAAAGGCAATAGGTAAAATTAAATAATAGAAAATATTATATTGCCTTACTTTGTATGTTTTCTAATATACTTATAAAACTTTCTTCCAGAAATTCCTGTTTGGGTTTATCTCTTGGATTAAATTTATCTACCGTAATCTCGAAATGTATAAGCATTGTTTCTATAAATTTATTTAAAATTTCTATCTTCGGTTCTATGCCAAACTCCATTCCGGCTTTCTTTTTTCTTAACAGTTCATTGATTTTCTCTAATAACTCATTGTCAGTAATTTGTTCCAGCAATTTTTGAAATTCCATTGGAGGCGGTTCTTTAAAATTTTCTATCCACATGCAAGCCATTATCGGTCTTAATACATAAAAATATTTTTTAATTTTTACATTTTCTGTTTGCAGATAATGTCTGTAATTTCCGCCTGCCATATGCAGATAATGATAAAGAGAAGATATAGGGGAGAAATATTCCTTTGATAACTGATTCATAATATTGTAAAAATAATCGTTTTTATAATAAACAATAGGTGATTTTAACCATTCAAAAAGCACAGGATTCGACTTATTCATTAAAAACATTGTTTTTCGCAAATCCCATCCCGAATAATCAAAATCATCGATAATCGGATACTCAATAACATCTTTTTTCGGAAGAATGTTCAAATACCAGTGTAAATTATGCGCGTAAATAAACCGTATATCGTAATCGCTGTCCAAAGATTCAAAACCCCACGCCCTAGACCCCGATTCAACAGAGTACAATACAGTTACATTATGTTCTTTTTCAATTTCGATCAATTTTTTTGTTACGATATTACGAATGTCCTGATTCATTTTAATCCCATGGAGGTATTGTGACGAGATTTTTATGTTTTTGCAATTACAGGAATTCTGCTTTACCATTTGTTTTTCGCAATTTTTTAAGGAAAGGTGCAGGAAGGGCAACATGGAATATCAGGCACGAGTGATTGTTGCCGCGCCTCCTACCCTGTTAGGTAATTGGGATTTATTTAACAATTAATATTGACAAATTCCTCAAAATAGGCTAATATATTATACATAATAACTAAAATAAGGCAATAATGGCTAATATATTAGATATAAAGCAAGGAATCGCAAGCAGGCTTCGGACACGACGGCGGGAAGCGAAAATTTCGCAGGCGGAATTAGCCGCGCGTTCAGGCGTTTCACTTGGTTCTGTTAAACGTTTTGAAGGATCGTGCGAAATTTCATTAACAAGCCTTTTGCGGATTGCCTCAGCGCTTGGTTATGAAGAAGATTTTATTAAGCTTTTTGAAAGAAAAAATTATCAATCTTTGGACGAGATATTAAATGCAAAATAAACTCATAAATGTTTTTTATCACAATCGAAAAGTCGGACGGCTTGCCGAAACGCCCGATAAACTGCTTGCGTTTGAATACGATCCTGACTGGCTGCGTGATGGTTTTTCAATATCTCCTTTTAAACTGCCGCTGCTTAAACGTGTGTTCATTGCCGCGCGGGATCCGTTTGACGGCAGCTTCGGTGTGTTCAACGACAGTCTGCCCGATGGCTGGGGGCGGCTGTTAATCAACCGGCTTCTTATTAAAAATAAAATAGATCTTGCAAGCGTTTCAACTCTTGACCGGCTTGCTATAGTCGGCAGTTCAGGTATGGGCGCTCTTGAATACAGACCACAAGAGCGGCTTGTCGGTAAAATTGAAAATAATAATTTAGATACTCTGGCGCGCGAAGTGGAAGAGATTTTAAATGAAAATTATAAAGGGCAAAAACTGGAAGAACTTGTTAAACTTGGCGGCAGTTCTGTCGGAGCGCGTCCAAAAGTATTACTTAGAATAAAGAATGAGGACTGGCTGATAAAATTCCGCGCTGCGGTTGATCCAAAAAATATCGGAGAGAAGGAATTTGCTTATATGGCAGCCGCGAAAGCAGCAGGGCTTGTTGTACCGCAAACGCGTTTGTTTGAAAGCAAATATTTCGGCGTTAAACGTTTTGACAGAATGAAAGACGCAAACCCGGCGCAAAAAACAAGAAAGATTTTTATGATTTCTGCATGCGGTCTTTTAGACGCCAGTCATAGGTTTCCAACGCTTGATTATAACAGCTTGATGACGTTGACTATGGAACTAACGCGCGATTTCCGCGAGGTTGTGAAAATGTTCCGCCTGATGTGTTTTAATGTATTGACGCATAACCGTGACGATCATTCCAAAAACTTTTCTTTTTTATTTTCCGATAAAAAATGGATGCTTTCTCCCGCTTATGATTTGGTCTATTCAGATGGTTTGAACGGAGAACATGCGGCAGCAATCAACGGAGAGGGACGCAATCCCACGGAAGATCATATCATGGCTGTTGCGAAAAACTCAGGGCTTGATCAAAAAAAAGCGAAGGATATTTTAGAAGAAGTAAAAGTCGTGGCGAAAAATCTGTTATTTCAATTCCCGCCTGACTGTCTTTCCGGCCCTGAAATCTCAAAGCAGTAGTCTCCAAGCCTTTCAATCCGCCTGACAAGTTCAATAAACAAAAGTTCTGCTTTAACATTTTTCCCGGCTTGAATGCGTTTGCGCCCAAGTTTTTGCAGTTTCTTTTGGCTGTTGTCAATGTTTTCTTCAAGCTCTGCGGCGCGTTTTTGAAGTTCGATGGACGGGTTGCGGCTTAGCTGTTGCTCAAGCAGTTCAAGGAATTCTTCGACTTGTCCGACATAGGGAATGAGTTCGCCCATTTCTTTTGTTTTGAAACCGCTGCCTTTGGTTACGCTTTTTTCAAGGAGCCTGCTGATGCCGTAACATTCATCGCTCATTGATTCGAGCGCGACAATGACTTGCAGCAAATAGGAAACGCGCGTTTCGGTTTTGTAATTTAGTCTTTCACGTGAACATTCAATTAAAATGTTGCTGAGTACCTCGCGCATTTCATCGATATAACTTTCTTTTTGCTGTAATTCCGCGCAGAGAGCTTCTGTGCTTTCTTTGTTTTTGGTTCCGTCTTCGCTCAGGTTTCGCAATACAGAGCAGAAACTGGAATACATAGCCGAAACAATTTTTGCCATGTCGCTGATTTCTTTTTCAACGCGCACGATGTTAAACTGGGGCGCTTCCATTGTGCCGGCGGAAAGATATGTAAATTTGTATTTTCCGTCTTTCTTGCTCTCTTTTTCGCGGACAATAAATGTTAAAAATTTCGCGTAATGATTTACGAAGGGCAGGAATAAAATCGTATTTAAAACTTTAAATGTTGTATGCAGCATCGCAAGATGAAAACCAATCGCGACATTTACAATGGATTTTCCATCCGCGTCAAAAACCATTGCAAGCGGATCTCCGGGTACTACTACATCGACAAGTTTTAGCACAGGCATTAAAAGCGGAATAGCCCAGCATGCCAGTATCACATTGAAAAGAACATGACTCCATGCGGAGCGTTTTGCGTCTGCGGTTCCGCCGATGGAAGCGAGTATGCCGTCTGTTGTGGTGCCGACATTCGCGCCGAGAATCATACCGGCTGCCATTTCATAAGTTATTATGTTACCGCCTGCCATTACAATGATCATCGCAACCGCCGCAGTGGAAGAATTGATAATAAGTGTCATTACAAAACTTGTGCCGAAGGCGATAAGCACCGCGATAAAACCCATGTTCTTGAACGCTTCTATCGCTTTGGCGTTGAACTCGATTGTGCCGATTCCTTCTGAAAGATAAAAAAGCCCTAAAAACAGAAAACCAAATCCAAATAAAAATTCGCCGATACTTTGATGTTTCCAGTTAATTGATTTTAATATAAACCCGATACCTATAGCCGGAACCGCCAGAGCATCAATGCTGATTTTAAATCCGATAAGCGAAACGATCCATGCTGTCAGTGTAGTTCCGATATTTGCTCCGAAAAGCACGCCGATGGATTGTGTAAGAGAAAGTAATCCGATATTTACAAATGATACAACCATTACGGAAACTGCCGAGGAAGATTGAACGACGGCTGTAACCAAGAAACCGGTAAGTACCCCGACAAAACGGTTGCTTGTCATAAAATTAAGCGCTTTACGCATTCTTTCGCCGGCGCTTTTTTGCAGACCGTCGCTCATCACTTTCATGCCGAAGAGGAACATGCACAAACCGCCGGTCATGGTCAGTAAAATTGTCACAAGCTTCATAGCTGAGTATAACATATATGATGATATCAGTCACCTGATAGCGTAGGTGACTGACACCGTTAAATATGATATGCTTAATTATGGCAGCAAGCATAAAAGAATCGATAGAATTATTAATAAACAACATCAGAAACCTGATCTCCGTGGACGCTAAAAAACTGGAGTATATTATTGCCGCCCAGATAGCGGGAGGGCATGTCATTCTTGCCGATTCTCACGGGGTGGGGAAAACATCCCTCGCAAGGGCGCTGGCTCAGTCCATCCGCTGGAGAGCCGAGGATCAGGCGGCTGCGAGCGCTTCCAAATCCGGCGGCGGCACCGAGAAGGTCGCGATGGAAGGGTTCAGCCGTATCCAGTGTACGGTGGATCTGCTGCCGCAGGATATTCTTGGTTTTAACCGTTTTATAAGCCAGACTGGGAAAATGCTTTTTAACAAGGGGCCTGTGTTCGCTCACTTTGTGTTATGCGACGAGATTAACCTGCTGACTCCTAAAACTCAGGGGAGTTTTTTCCAGGTGATGGAAGAACAGAGCGTCACTATCGAAGGCAAATTGTACCGTTTGGCGGATCCGTTTTTTATTATTGCTACGATGAACCTGAAAGGCGTTCACCTTTTCCCGCTTCCAAGCCCTCAGCTTGACCGTTTTATGATCCGTCTTTCACTTGGTTATCCTTCCGAGGAAGACGAAACCGCGATTATTAACAAGCACGGAAAGATCGACGCGTGGGACAATTTTAAAAGCGTTATTAACAGCGCCGATTTAATCCGTTGGAAAAAAATGGTAGACGGCGTGCAGATGCATCCCGATGTTGTTTCATACATTGTTAACTGTGTCCGCGCGACAAGGACTCATCCCGATATCGAAACTCCCGCAAGCCCACGCGCCGGCGTGCGTATTTCGCGGCTTGCGCGTTCTCTGGCTTTGTGCCGCGGAATGGATTATGTCAGCGTCGATATTATTAAAGAGATTTTTATTCATGCGATGGCTCACAGGATAATTACGCGCGATCCTTCCATTCCGCCGGAAGCGCCGCTTGAAAGCATTTTAAAATCTGTACCTGTCGAACCGGCAAAACGGGAGCGTTGATGGCGCCGGTTTTCTCGGAAAAAGGTACGGTGAGTCCGGCTGCTTTCAAACGCCGGGTACGCGAAAAGTTCATATTTACGCCTGTCGGCGCGGCATTTTTTATTATCGCTCTGGTTATTTTAATCCGCTCTCTTTTTAACCGAAACTCCTACGAAATTGTTTTGTCCTGCGCCGCGCTGCTCTTCATGCTTTTTACAGGTATCATCGGTTTCTGGAAATCGCGAAAAGCCATTACAATGGAACCCGCGTGGAAACCGCCTTTTCCAATGACGGCGCAGATAGGGAAGTTAGCAAACGCGGGAGATAACACTTTAATAACAGGACTTGATGTTTCTGTTCCTCTTTTCTTCCGCCTGCATTATACAATCCGCGGAAAGTTTTTTCCATGCGGTTCAAATATTGGCTGTTATGTGTCAGCCGAAACTTCAGTTCCGCGCGGAAAGACTCAGACGCAAATGCCGCTTAACTTTCCCATGTCAGGAATTTTGCGCGCGCAGGGATACTGCCGCCTTCGCGATATATTCGGCTTTTTTTCATTTCAGTGCGGGCAGGTTCAGCATAGAGCGGTGAATGTAAGATGCCCTCCGTGTTTTGGAAAAAAGGTTCTTATTAACGCGCAGACAGGCGCGGAGGACAGGCGCAATAAACCAACTACCGATGTTGAACGTTATTACATGAGGGAATACGCTCCAGGGGATCGGTTACGCGACATTAACTGGAAAAGTTCAGACAAACTGGATGCGCTTATTACGCGCATTTCGACTGATAATCAGGAAAAGATAAACCGTCTGGAAGTTCATTTTAGAAATTACACTTCAATTGGCACCATTCTTTATATTAGCAGATCTGGTGTTAAAACTGAAGCAGGTGAGCCGTCATTGGAAGCGCTGTGGCTTTTGGACAGGGCAAAGGCGCGTCTTACATATTTTTTACGAAGCCTTATGGAACAAAACTCTTCGTTTGTTTTTGACATTCGCTCTCCAAGCGGCAATTGGGAAATTGAAGACGAAGAAGATTTGGACGCTTTTTTGGAAGAACTTGCGGGTTTATCATTCATGCCGCCGCAGAATGAAACGGTAATGCAGACGGGCAAAGACGGCATATATGTTTTTTCTACAGCCTGCGATTTTGGATTAAACAGTTTTCTTCTTTCCAATAATCAGCGTCCGGCAACGCTATTCCTGATTCAGCCATACGACAAGAAAATAACCGCGGAGGTTGAAACTCTTCATATCAGGGATTTCACTTTAAGAGGATGCGTTCCTTCTTCGCGCTGGCTTGGGCGCAGCCGGTACGATCATCTGCACGGGCAGCGTCCGTTCGGAAAGCTGAATCCATTATCAGTTAACGCGAACAAGGCGGAAATGTTTTACGCGGAGACAAAGTTATGAAAAAGCAATCGATACTTTTGTTTGCTATACGTCTCATTCTTTATTTCAGCGTAATGATATTGATCTTTATACATCCCGGCATTTCTGTTTCTTTTGATCGTATCGGAATAATTATCTGCTTCTTTATAATTCCAATCGCGGCATTTGTTACATTTTTTCATTCTAAGCTGTATGTATGGTGGATAAAAATAGCGCCTTTGGAACCGTTTGCCTTAACGTGGGTATGTCTGCGCCTTCTTTCACTTTCAAGATCGGGAGAAGAAATCGCCGGGCAGAGTATCGCACTTACTCAATTTATACTTGTTTGGACAGCGGTTGTTTTTATTGTTTACAATTTAATTATTTATCTTTGCATTTATTCCAAAAGCCGCGCCGGTGTATGGAAGGAAAGTCTGCTTCTTTCGCTTTTCGCGTTTGCCGCGTTATTTTTTATCCTTACCTTTTTACCTCCCGATTTTATCAGAAACGCTGTAATCGAAAACCTGATCAGCGAACGAATACCCGAAAAAATTAAACCTTCTGATTCCGATAAAGGCATACCGCGAAGGAGCGGCGGGCGCAGAACTCTTCCGCGCGACGGTGACAATGGACATGGCGAACTGCGCGGTATTTCCGAACATAACTGGCCGGGAAGCAGAGGAAATTCAGGTGAATCCCGCCAGTACATGGTAAAAATTGTCATTTCGGAATATGAGCCTGTATATATGGGTAATATTTTTAACGGACAGCTGGATTCCGAAAAAGGTTTTGAAATCAGCCGAGAGGAATCGTTAAACGATTTAGCAAACCAAAGGTTTTTTGTCGCGTGGTTTAATAACGATCAGGAAAATGACATCGATAGGGAAAGAAACGAAATTATATCTCTTTCAACTTTGCGTCAAAAATATCTGCCTTACCGCCCTGTTGTAATTGATCCTACGATATTGAGCGAAGAGACAGGCCCTTTGCGCTACATTCATCAGGTTGTGTCAAACACTCATTCAGGCGATCCGTTGATGCTTGTCCGCGCGCCGATGAGGTTATTGAACGAAAGAGAAAAAAAATCTCTTTCGCATTATCTGGAAATCAATCTGGAAGAGGATGATAGAAAGGTATTTGAAACATTTTTAAATAAGGCGTTGGAAAACTGGAAAAATAACCGTGAAATAATAATCGGCGCAGACAAGTATCTGCAGGAAATATTTGTTAACATCGGTAATTTACCGGATGAAGATTCGCGCCCTGTGTATATGGAAACTATCATAGCATTACTTACAAGTTTTTCAGAATATCAGTACAACCTGAACAAGTATGATGATCATTCTATTGCTGCTTTAAAAGATTTTCTTTTAGAATACAAGGAAGGCGATTGTGTCGAATTTTCTAACACACTCGCTATTTTAGGCAGGCTTGCCGGAATTCCTTCGCGTGTTGTAACAGGATACCTTGCAGCCGAAGGCTTGCAGACCATCGCGCACCTTCGCGGTCTTGCCGCTCTGCGAAACCAAATCCCTTTCCTTCAGCAGTTCCCTTTTGACAACTTGTTTATGGTAACAAACATTCATTCCCATTCATGGACTCAATTCTATTTACCTGACTACGGCTGGCTTGATTTTGAAGCCACTGCTTTTTCTATTGAACCCGAAGGCATGGGTGACTTTAACAACTGGGATGTTGTTATTCCGATTCTGGATGAAAACCGCACTTTCTCGCAGGTACGCAAATTCCCATGGCGCGCCGCGGGTAAAGCGCTTTTAACATTTTTAATCGCGGCAGTAATCGCAGCCTACACTTTGCGTTACATACGCGAACTAATTTTATATATGAACGCAAAACAGCCAACCCGAACCGCGGCGCGCAGTTTATACCTTTTGCTGCTCGCAAAACTTGCCGCCGACGGCAACCCGATTAAGCCGGCGTCAAAAACAGCGCATGAATATTCGGAGTTATTTGGAATTAATAACACCCAGAATTATTTTAAAAATTTTGCGGATATTTATTCTGAACTGCGCTGGCGAGAATTCCAGACACAAGAAGATTTTAATACCCGTTATACGCAATTAAAACAAGAGTATGAAAAAATCCTGAACGCAGCGCGTAAACAAGGCATACACCATGCACTCAAACGCCTATTCAGCTTAAGAGGACTGGCATATTTATGAAAATCTTCAAGCGTGCATTTCTGACTGTTGTAATAATCTCTTTAATAATAACCGCCTGTTCGCGTAACACCGACTGGGTGCAATTCCGCGGCGAAGACGGCAGAGGCGTCAGCTCATCGGTAATACTTCCCCCCCTCGGCATACGCTGGAAAATAAATCTGCAATCGGGCGATGAAAAAATACGCTCTTTAAATCCGCCTGTCGTTATAGGAGACACAATTTATTTCGGTTCCGACGACGGCAATTTTTACGCGCTGGATGCTGACAGCGGTTACATGAGATGGGTTTTCAAAAGCGGCGCGGAAATAAATTCAATACCTTACGCTGATAAAGATCAGGTTTATTTTGGCAGCAAGGACGGCAAGCTTTACGCGCTATCGCGGGAAACAGGGCAGGAGATTTGGCATTTTCAAACGAACAGCCAGATTAATTCGCAGGTTCAGCGTTACGGTGATTATATAATTTTTGTCGGAGACGCGGACGCGGTTTATTTCCTTTCGCCGGATGGAGAGGAACAATTCAGCATCAACAATCCCGGCTGGTATAACGTAACTTTCCTTGTGGCGGATGATGTTATTTACAACGCGTTCGGGCCAAGAGTGGAACTGGTCGGTCCCTATAATATTAAAACCAGAGAGTTTCTGTGGTTTTATAATTACAAGGAAATTGACGCCATCTGGTATTCATTTTCCGCGGTTAAAGGAGACTTAATATTCTTTGGCACAGCCGATGTTTTTAACGGAATGTATCTTGGGTATCATGCTTATGACCGCCAGACGGGAGATGTGGTTTGGCGCGATTACAGGGATGGGATTTTTACCCGTGCGAACGCATATAATATTTGGGAATATTTCCTTAGAAATGTTGATGTTTTGGACTTTATGTCCCCAGCTGTATGGAAAGATTTGGTAATTTTCACAGGCGGGGACTGTACCGCGCGCGCATTTGACGCAAAAACAGGCCGTTTACGCTGGGAACAGGTTTTTGACACCCCTGTAAGCTCCGCTCCTACCCTTGCTTCAGGCAGGGTTTATTTTGGGCTTATGGGAGACGATTTCGCGCCTTCTCAGCTTATGTGTATTTCCGCAAGAGACGGTAAAATTCTCTGGCAGATGGAAACAGAGGGGTCAATTTTATCGGCTCCTGTTATTTCCGGAAAAAGGGTGATTTTTGGAACAGATAAAAGCGTTTTTTACGTTCTTGAACAGGTGTTTTAACGGATAGATGGTATTTTCTTCTTGACTTATTATTAACAGTAGATGTATACTGTCCCAACGGAGAAGTATTTTTCCGGTTTATTAAATTCATAATTGGAGGAGAATCTTTATGAAGAAATTAGGAATGATTTTAGCGGTTATTGCAATCATCGCGCTTGCCGGATGCGGCTCAAGCGGTGGCGGCGGCGGCGGTGGAGCCGCAGCCGGCGGCGGCGGAGCAGCGCCATTTATTGTAGATCTTTCGACATTGGTTGCGGCTAAAATGGTAGATGCTAAATACTCAGGCGAAACACTCGGTAACTTTACAAAGAATCAAACACCTTTTACAAAGGGGTGGGATGATTTTATGATGTTAATTCCTGAATCATCACTGCCGAAAAATCTCAGCGATTACCAGAGATTAACTGTAACATGCAAATACTACAAAGCGGACGGCGAAGAAATTCCCCAGAGCGATTCAATTGCTATGGTAGTTGTTATTTATGATCCGTCAGGCGACATTAGAGGACCGGCGATGGGCCCCGGAGCTAACACTCCTGTAAAAGAAATGAATGTAGGCGGCTTCTCCGGTTTAATCCAGAAAGACAGAGGAATCAGAGTAACATTCGCGAAGGCTCCGGGAGCTATCATGTTCCAGAACAATCCCGGAACACCCTGCGCTTTCATCGAACTTACAAGCATGGTTTTACACAACGGAAACTACAAATCTGAATAAGATGCAAGTTGATCAAAAAAGCCTGACGCAAGTCAGGCTTTTTTTTATACTCTGTATTTTTTAATTATCTTCTTGGATATAAGGCTGATCTCTCGTCCAGTACTTCCTGTCCGCCTGATCTTAACCAGTCTCTTATGCCGTTATCCCAAACACGGTTAAAGTCCGCAGGCTTTGCGGTTATCGCAAGCGCTAAAAGATCATCGGCTCTTTCACGAAGGTCGCCGTGGTATTGATTTACCCTTGTTGTAGCCTGCCATACTGCCGGTCCGCGGGCATTGCGAATTGAAGTAACATAAGCGTTGGAAACAACTTCCGGCGGAACATTGCCGTAGCTCAATCCAAGAACTCTGCCGTTCAATTCATCGTTTCCCATTTCAACGCCGTTCATCGGAATTGTAAGGTCGATGTTATTGGGTGAATTCATAAACCAGGGGTGCTGCGGAGGAGTAGAAAGGGTCTGCGGAACGCCGTTTACCATTCTGTGGTTTACGCTTTCGTTTCCAATCTGGAGGAACCTAAAGTTTTCAGGTTTTGCAAGCCAGTTAAGGTATTTTAAAGCTGCGTCTTTATTCGGCGAGAAAGAAGGAATAAAGATACGAAGCCCGGGCTTGTCCATTGTGTCTTTATTAAGTGTTACGTTGATAGGAACAAAGTCCGCGCCGGGAACGTTCTTGCGAAGATCTTCAAGAATGTTCATATCTGTTCTGTAGGGGAAGTCCCAGTTCTGGCAGATAGCACCGACAACGCCGCTCTTTATTTGGTTATAGAAAGCGTCGGCTGTAGTCATAAGCGGGAAATCTTTGAAGATAAGCCCTTCGTTATACCACTTGTTCATTTCCTGAACGCCTCTCTTGTAACCTGCCATGTAAATATTGCGATCCGCAACGTTATTTACCCAGCGATCTCTGTCGCTCATTTTCGGATCCATAAAGTGCTGGATAAGATCTGAAAGTCCCCAGCGTACGTCATTGTTTACGCCGAAAGGCACAACTCTGTTTTTGCCAACTCCGCCTGGATCCTGATCGCGGAATGCTCTGAGAGCCGCGTACAGTTGATTAAAATTCTGCGGAACAGGCAGTCTGAGTTTATCCAGCCAGTCTTTACGGATAAAAATATTTCTCTGTGCGATAGCTACGCGGTAACTTGGAATGGAATAAATTCTTCCGGTTCTTGGATCGACATCGCGGACAATCAGTTTTTTTCCGGGGAATGACGGATCATTGCCGAGCAGTTTTTCAAGATCCGGCAGATATGTGCCAACATAGGGTGCCAAATCCATAATTCCGCCTTGATCCCTGAATGAGTTGATCATACCAAGGTTATAGGTATAGCAAAGGTCAGGAGCGCTTCCTGATGCCATAAGGTTGGTTATGTCAGTTTCTTCCGACCATCTGCCGACAGGAACGAATGTAATGTCAATGTTTAGGTCTTTTTTTACTTTTTCCTTAATCCACTTTGTCCATTCATTGTCGTGAGCGCGGGTTCTTCCGCCGTCCGAGCCGCGGTCAAAAACTTCTACTGTGAGTTTTCCGGTAGCGGGTAATGCCGGCGCCGCAGGAGCCGCAGGTTGTCTGCCTCTCGCTTGCGCAAATAGCAATGTCGATGCCATCATCAGAACGACTAAAGCTAATACGATTCTTTTCATAATATCTCCTCCATAAAATGAATTTTATGATTTATGCTAAACATTTGCAGGGTTTTCCCGCAAATGTTTAACGGCAATCCAATATAAAATTAACCTTTTACCGCTCCGATGGTTACACCGGTAATAAAGTAGCGTTGGAGCCAGGGATAAACTACAAGGATGGGTACTGTGGCAAACATAATTGCCGCGGCTTTCATAGCATCAGAAGCGCGCGGTACGCTGCCTGCCACCATTTCCACTGTAGTTACATCGATGGATGTTTGGTTTTGGATAAGAGTCCAGAGTTTTAGCTGGACAGGGAACCATTGCTGGAACGCGTTGCTTATGTAAATAAGAGCGTCCGAAAATCCGTTCCACCTGCCGACAGCATAGAACAGTGCGAGTGTCGCCAAAACAGGCAGCGACAACGGAAGGTAAATTTTAACCAGAATTGTAAATGGATTTGCTCCGTCTATTTCCGCGGATTCCCTTAAGCTTTCTGGAATTCCGTAGAAGAACGAACGGAGGATGATCATATAAAATACTGATAAACAGTTTGGAATAATAAGAACTAACGGGTTATTCAAAAGTCCGAGTGACTTCATCAATATGTAGTTTGGAATTGTTCCCGCGCTGAAGTACATTGTAAAAATGACCAATGTGTTAATTAATGTTCTGCCTTTTAACCAGTCAAAAATGAGCGGATATGCGCATAACACTGTTATTGTAAGAGAAACCAAAGTGCAGATAACAGTCAGGATTGCTGTCCACCACATCGAACGTGTAAACGCCGGATCCATGAATACATATCTGTATGATTCCATTGTCATTCCGAACTTGTAAGTAAGCCTTCCTGATTCTTCGGTGCTGTACCATGAAGCGTAATCATCGCCGTAATTGCTGCCGTGATCGCCGCCATATCCATAATCATCGCCGGAATCAGCGTAATAATCATAGTCACCGCCTATGTCGGCATAATAGTCGTAATCGCCGCCTATGTCGGCATAGTAATCGTAATCGTCGCCGGTATTAGCGTAGTAATCATAATCATCGCCTTCGCTTTCGTAACCTGCGCTTTCCTCGCCGTAACCCGCTACAAAGCCTCTTTCGATTGTTTCCATGCCTCTGTTAATGACAGGCAGGAATGAAACCTTTCCGTTTATTACAGCATCGGAACTGCTGAGTGACTGAGCCAGAAGGTTTAACATCGGCATAACGCAAATCAATATTACCAGCACACAAACTGAAAAAACTATTAAATCGCCGACACTGGCTTCTTTTCTTCTTTTTGGCATATCATCCACCTACCATATTCCGCGTTCGCCGAACCGCTTTGCCAGCGTATTCGCGCCGATTAGGAATACAACGCAAATAATTGACTGGAACAATCCGACAGCGGCAGTATACGAATACTGCCAATTTAAAATACCTACGCGGTAAACCAGCGTTGATATAACGTCCGCGACTTCCATTACTACGCGGTTTGCCATAGTAAACGGGCGGTCAAATTCGATTCCTAAAATACGACCGATATTCATTATCAATAAAACTACGATAGTTGGTCTGATTCCCGGCAAGGTGATGTGCCACAGTTTGCGCCAGCGCCCTGCGCCGTCTACTTCCGCGGCTTCGTATAACTCAGGATTGATACCTGTAATCGCCGCAAGGTAGATGATGGTTCCCCATCCCATTTCTTTCCATACGCCGAAGGTGATATATGTGCCGATCCAGTTGGCGTTATTCATTAAAAAGTTAATCGGCTGGACAATATTACAATCCGGGCATCCTGAAACGTGAGCTACGCCCAAACTCTGGTGAACTTCGCACATTCTGCTGAATGTTTCTACAAGGAAGATGTTTATAACACCGTTTGTCGGCGCTAAAAGCCTTGTAGCCATGCTTGATACGATGATCCATGATAAAAAGTGGGGTAAATAGATGATAGTTTGGGTTACTTTCTTGAATTTTTGGAAAATTAATTCATTTAAAACAAGAGCAAGGATGATAGGAGCCGGAAAACCAATGACTAAGTCCAAAATATTGAGCATTAAAGTGTTTCGTACCGCGCGCCAGAACGCTCCGTCGCTGAAAGCTTTCATGAACCAGTCTAAACCTACCCAGTGACCGCAGTTTGGGTCGTGGGGTGCGCCTGTGCAGTAGTCAAGGAGGATACCTTTTGACACCAGCGCATCGTTTGTAATCCACGGACCGCCAATCAGGTTGTAGTTTTTAAAGGCTATGACGATATTTGCCATCGGAATGTATCGGAAAATGACAAAAAACGCGACAGGGAGCGCCAGCATCAAATAAAGCATCCAGGAACGCTTTAAATAGGTGACAATATCCTGTCTTGGGTCTTTTAATAATCTAATTTTATTTGGCATGAATTTTCCTGTCCGTACATAGTATACAGGATTGGTTATCTTGTCAAGTTTTTAAAATTATGTTGTATTACAGCAGGGGGCAATTATGGAAAAACTCGATTTTCCCGCGGATTTTTTATGGGGAACTGCTACTGCCAGTTATCAGGTTGAGGGGGCGGCGTACGAAGACGGCAGGGGTGAATGTATTTGGGATACTTTTTCCCGCAAACCGGGAGCGGTTTATGCCGGAGAAAACGGAAATATCGCCTGCGACCAGTATCATCGATATCCTGAAGATGCTGCTTTAATGGCGGAGCTGGGTTTTAAAAGTTACCGTTTTTCCATCGCATGGCCAAGAATCATCTCCGAAGGCAGGGGTAAGGTTAATCCCGAAGGAATCGCTTATTACCGCAGGTTATGTGAGGAACTGCACAAAAACGGCATACATACCTGCGCGACTCTTTACCATTGGGACTTACCGCAGCCGCTGGAAGATGAGGGCGGCTGGACAAACAGATCGGTTGTTGAAGCGTTTGAAGAATATGTAAAAGTTTGCTACAGGGAACTTGGCGATTTGGTTGATATGTGGATAACCATTAATGAACCCGTATGCGTTGCCTATCTTGGTTACCTGTATGGCGTACATGCGCCCGGACACCGCGACCTGGATAAAGCTCTGGCTGCTGTACACCATGTGAATATGGCGCATGGCGTAGCTGTAAGGGAATACCGTAAAACGGGGTTAAAAGCGCCTATTGGAATTACATGGAATCCTACAACGCCGCGTCCCGCTACAAAAAAAGAAGAGGATAAAAAAGCGGCTGATTCGGCAAGAGCGTTTCACACAGAAATTTTTATGTTCCCATGCCTGGGCAAAGGATACCCCGAACTTGTAAAAGCATCAGGGGCAAAAATACCTGTTAAAGACGGCGACTTGGAATTAATCGCGCAGCCGATAGAATTTATCGGAGTAAACTTTTACTCTGAATCTCCGGCTGCTGCCGATGAATCGGCTGTTTTTAAATATACTATGAAACCTTTCTGGAATGACACGACAGGCATGGGATGGCCGATAACGCCAGGCGGCATGGAAAGACAGCTTCTGTGGATTGCGGAAATTTCCAAAGGCGCTTTCGGCAAAGCGGAGATTCCGATTTACATTACAGAAAACGGCTGCGCCTATGACGACATTGTAACCGCTGACGGCAGAGTCCACGACAAGGAACGTATTAAATACCTTCAGCAGCATCTTGCCGCCTGCGCCGACGCGATTAAAAAAGGAGTGCCGTTAAAAGGTTATTATGTCTGGTCGTTACTCGATAATTTTGAATGGTCGTTTGGTTACACGAAACGCTTTGGCATTATTCATGTTGATTTTAAAACGCTGAAGCGTACGCCCAAAGACAGCGCGTATTTCCTGCGCGATACAATCGCCGGTTTCGGGGAATGGTAAGTTTTCTGTTTTTGCAATAAAGCTATTTCTCGAACCTTACGGAAAATATATTACCCTGCGGCAGCGTTACAATGGCGGAGTTTCTGTCTTCGCAAACTTGTACTTCCTCCCATTGCGCGTAACTGTCTTCTTTTGTGCGCATGGCTTTCGCTTCGCGTATTATAAAATCTTCGGGAAGCTTTATTTTAATTTTTCCCATGTCCACTCCGCCAGTGCCTGTAAAATGGGTTGGGGTGTACATTACAAGGCTTATAGTGTTACCGTCCGGTGAAACAAATGCTGTAATTCTTGCTGTAGTGCCGTCTAAATTATCCGCGCGGCTGTTTAAATTATTAGAAGAGATACCGGCGCCGCTGCCTGTTTTTCCTTCGGCGGTAATGCCAACCCTGTGCATTTCCTTCGCGAATTTCGCGTAATGCGATACGGCGTAGCCGCGCGGCAGAATTTCGCTTTCGGTTGTTCCGTACTGGCCGTCGCCGATGTAGCTGTAAAAACGTTTTGCCGCCCACCATATAAAGGCGCTTTCGTCATTGAGCCTGATACTTAAATCAAGATCGTTAAGAATCTTCCATACATAGTTCCACGTTGAATCGCTTGGGTATCCGCTTGCGTTTCCGCTGTTAATGTTGTGCTCTGTCATCCAGACTTCTTTTGGATCATCAGGATGATCCAGCGCCTTTGAATAGCGGACCAGTCTGTCGCCGTATGTGTGCCTGCCGACATAATCAATTACCGCCCTTGATTTGGGATCGTTTAACGCGGCGTCGTAAATGTTTGGATGATTCGCGGAGGTGCCTCCCATTGTGCGGACAGACGGAATCTCTCTGCCGCCGCCAAAACCTTTTACACCGTCTGTAAAATGGCCTGTTTGTAAAAAGAAATTTCTCATATCGGCGGCAGACCAAACGCAGCTGTCGTAACTTGCGGAATAATTTGGCTCGTTTTGTATCGAAATAACGTAGATAGGCGCTCCGTTATCGTACATATTCTGCGCAAACGCTTTTAGGTAATTGGCATAATCCTGATAAAACTTCGGCAGTAACAAGCCTCCGCTTATACTCTGGTTATCCTTCCATTCTACAGGCGGAGTCCAGGGGCTTGCTAAAACATAACCGCCGTATTTATTTACGATTTTTACATTTTCATAATAATCCGGTCTTGGACCGTTTACTAAATTTCTCATTGTAACATTTATGTCTGTATTACCCGGCATTATCATTATGCGCAAGATATTAAAACCAAGCCCTGTGTCCGGGTTATACATAAGTTCAGTATCGCTTGCGTTTGTCCTTGGGAAATTACTCCAGCCGACTTCCATTCCGCCGAACCCGCGCACGTATTGATACCTTACGTCTGTGTTTACGGTTATAATCGCGTTGGCTTCGTCAATATCCGCTGAAGTCTGGTTTGATGTACAGGTTGAAACCAGCAAAATCCCGATGACATAAAGTGAAAAAAATTTTAATTTCATAAAAACTCCTTAAAATTTAATTTAAAATTGTTAGTTTGTTTTCTGTTAATTCTGCTTTACCGCTGTTGTTATATCCTTCTACTTTCATCATTGCTTCATACAGCGTACCCTTCATATTCAACCCTAATTTTTCCCATTGTTCAAAATGTTTCGTAACAGAAATTGTTCCGCTTGTGCGTTTTTCACTGCGGACACTTATATACTGTGTAAAATTATATGTTCCTGAACCCTGAATCGCAGGTTGATTGTACATTTGGCGCGTATATACACTGTATGTTCCTTCTTCGGGAATTGTAAAAGAACCTTTATAACTGCCTTGGCTTCCCGGATGATAACCGCCTAAATAATTCTCTACAATGTAATATTCAACTAGGGGAGTTTGCGTCCAGCCGTAGACGCTCAGGTAGGAAGCGCCGCCCTGATTCGGCGTGTATTTTGCTTTATAAGAAATGGAGATCTCTCCGATTTGTGAATATGATTGTGTTGAACCGAATCTTTTGCCGCTGCGGAATAAGATATTACCGCCTGCGCCGTTATTTGTCCATTCACAGCTGAAAGCTCCGCCGGATTTGAGTATCATTTTTCCTGATGCATTACCATTTGACCAAAACTCATAATCATAGCCGTCGTAAGTTCCCCTGTCATTCGAAGTGACTGTTTTTTCGCCCTTATCTTCATCACATCCTGATAAAATCAGAATCAATGATAAAAATAATATAAAATATCTTGATTTCATTGTTTTTCTCCTGTTGATTTGGATAACTTGTGCAGAAATTGAATTATAACTTACAATTTTCTGGTTGTATAGGCTGCGGCTGATACATAAAAAAACCCATCCAGTATCAATATAACACCGGATGGGCGGTTTTTATTCATCGTACATTTTATGCCGAATTGATCTGAATCATCCGTTTTTGCGCTTCGGCGCGTTTTTTAATTCCCAGGCTGAGAACGCCGTTTTTAAATGACGCGTTTACAGCTTCCGGGTTTGCGTTTTCAGGTAATTTAAAAGAGCGTGTAAAAGTTCTCATTTTACGTTCACGGAGCATGTATGTGCCGTTATTTTCTTCGCTCTTTTTTTCTTCTGCCTGCCGGGAAGCGATTGTTAAATTTGAACCATCAATATGGACATCGATGGATTTTTCATCGAATCCGGGCAGATCCATGTCCAGGTTGTACGAGTCATCCGTTTCCTGAATGTCAACTGCGGGCAGCTGATTAAAAATTCCTGCTGCGGGAGCAAACAGAGAGTCTCCAAAAAATGGCTCGAAGTACTTGTCAAATTCGCTCAGAGCATTTTGCATGGGGCGGTAAACACTTAATGTTTTCATGAGATGTTCCTTGTCCTACGGGATACCGGAATTACATTCCTTGCGGAAATTACGGTTCAACGAACCATCCCCCTTACGGCAGGTTTTCCGCTTGTCCACGTCGACATGAATTTATTAGCAAAAACCGTGCCAAGCTGGAAATTTACGCTTACATACCCTTAAAAGGCGTTTTAAGCGTTTGTTTTTAATTAATTAATAAAAAATAAAATGTTTAATTATAATTTTGTGTAATAATGATACAGAGAGATTAATTTTGTTAAATTTTGTATCAATTTGATACAGATTTTATTTTACTAAGTTCAAACTTTGTAAAGGTTATAGTTGGCTGGCTTTTTGCGCCGTTATTTGTGTTTATTTCTATTATGTTTGCGTAGTGATCTGCGCTGCTTGCCGATTTTTGCGCAGTTAATGATACGTTGCCCGCGTATTCGGTGTTTGCGATAACGTTTCCAAAACTTATAAACGCCTTTTTGGATAGCTGCATATAATAAGGTTCAGACACAGTTCCAAGATTATCTGCAAGAATAATGTAAAGAAAATCCAGATCAACATCCGATGAAAATTGATAATGCAGGGTATAAATTTCACCTTCGGTTATCTTAGGATCAAAAAAGTTTGGAGGGTGGAACAAGAAAAGCCATCCCCAGGGATTGTGCTGTTTCATGGGTATTATTAATGGTTTTTCCTCCGATGCATAGGATGATGATTTTTCTGTTATATTCAATACTGTTGATGAAAAAATAAAATACAAATTTAATAAAATAGAAATTGCAAGAGCTATTATTATGGCGGGAACAAGATTTTTCTTTTTTGCAGTAAATGAAGGCACAACAGTCTGAGCGGTGTACTCTGCTACAGCTGAGTCTGCGGCTTCGGTTTCCGGCATATAGTGCGGCGGCTGTGGATTATTTTGTTCTGCGGTGTTAGCCTGTTCCGCTTTTCCGTACTTTACAAAAAGTTCCTGAATGCTTTGAACTTCCAATTTACGGTACAAGCTGTTTCTATGAAAATCGACAGTAGCATATTTAATATTCAGATTATACGCGATTTCTTTCGGCGTTAATCCTTTTAACAGCATATCTAAGATTTCCTGTTCCCGCGATGTAAGTTTATTTTGCATGACAAATATATTAAAAAATAGCTTTATACAAATTGCAATACAAAATGACGATAAAATTTCAAGTACTAGGTAATTACATAGGTTTTTTATTACGAAATTTTGCATTTCCCATGTATTTACATAGTAGGAAATTAATTGGTTAACAAGTAACTTTCTACCAGTTTAAATTTAAATTTACCAACAGGAGGGTAAAAATGAAAAAAGTGGTTGGGGTTATCATCATAACAGCGGTAATCTTATTCTTGTTAAGCGGTTGTATGTCCTTGATGACAAAAGCAACAATGGCGGCTTTTTACAAGGATTACGGAGTTTTCGATAAATCTGTTCCGGCAGATCAAATGTGCGAACTCAGGATTTATAATGTGTATGTTAAAGAATTTAATAAAAATTCTGTTTCATGGGGCAAGATTCCAAGCTGGGATGGCAAAGGAAATGTTTATGGAACCGGTGATGCCGCGGGCAGCTTTGGTTTTATAAAAATCCCCGCAGGTGTTAATTCATTTGTGTTTGATTGGGTAGAATCAAACAGAGAACAAACCGGTACGACAACAAGCGGCAGTGTTATAACAACCCATTATGCAATTACAACAACCAGCGTACGGGACATTTCTTTTTCTAATGTAGAAATGCTGCCTGGGCATAAATATTTTATTTTTGGTTTTAGAGATAATGCCGGTATAATAAAATTTGATATACAGGATATTACCAGTATGCCCTCCGGCGGTTATGGTGATAAAGTCCCTGACGCGCCAAAGGAAAAACGCAAGGAATCAACAAAATTTGAAGGAACATGGAGTAATGTCAGCGGTGAGAGTATTAAATTTGAAGGTAATACATGGTTTCAAATAATGCCGCCATACACAGGCACAAACACAGGTTCCGATGAACTTCATATCCATGGCACATTAACATTTACTGATGAAGATTTAACATTGTTTTGGAATGGTATAGATATATCAGCTATGAAATCTGTTACTGATACTACCCCCGCGTGGGCTGTAAAAATGGCTAATAATATGGCTAATGAATCGGTAAAAACGATGAAACAAGTCTATTTATATAAATATTCATTTACAGATGAAAATACAATGCTGTTGGAATTACCCTGGATGTTACCCGAAACTGTTTTTGTTAAAGAATAAGAGTTTTTTAAACCCTCTGGTAAACGCCAGGGGGCTTTTAAAAATAATTTTAATTAATTTTACCAACAGGAGGGTAAAAATGAAAAAAGTTTTTTTGGGAATATTGGCTTTGACGCTGATATTTGGTATGGCGGTTATTGGCTGTGATAACAATTCAACAGATGATGACAGTTCAACAGATGATGGTGGTAATGGCGGACAAAATTTACCCGCTGCCAGCGGGGTTAATGCCGTTAGCGGAAAAATATATTTTGAATGGTCTTCAAAAACTGTTTTTTCTGCAACTGCTGACGACGCGGCGAATGGAACTTATACGAAGGGAAGAGTCGAACGAGATGATGATAGTAACTATGTGCTGGATAATAATGGTAAGTACAAGTATATTGATATTGAAACTGGTACTTATACTTGGAATGAGACGGCAAAAACCGTAACACTGAAACCTGAAAAAGTTGCCCTTGCAGGTTCCAATGGAATTGGAACTTTGGGTGATCAAACCGCTTATCGTGCAAGTATACAGGCCATGTTTGACAAATGGAAAGCTGAAATGGGAGATGCCGCCTTTAATGCGATGGTTAATGAACAACTTGCGGCAATGGGTTTATCCAGCATAGCCGCCTACATTAACTATGCGGCGGATGAAGCATTTTCCAATAAAACAAACGGCTATTCTTTCAGCACCGACGGGACAGCATTATTTTTGGAACAGGCATTACCGGCAAATAAAGGCACAAATCAATTTTCCGGACAAACCTATTACGGCATGACTTGGGTAGATGATGAAAATAGAGTAAAGGATGAAACCCTGAAATATGTTTTTACAGCATCCGGTTATACATTTACTAACAGTAGGATATCGCAGACAGTAACAGGGGCTTATGCCTATGACAGCAGCATGAAACAGGTTTGGTTGAAGCCGGAAAAAATAAACGGAAAGGACAGACAAGAAATATATACGGAAGAAACTGGATGGGTTGGTCATAATTTTGTGGACGATAACGCTTGTCGTGCCGCACGAACTAATGATCAATTCAAATATTGGGCGGATCAATACAACAGTACAAATAAAACAATCGGTTGGGAAAACTAAGAAGGAGACATTTTATGATTAAAAATGCGTTTTTCGGTTTGCTGGTAATTCTACTGGCATTTGGCTTTTATGGTTGTGATAAAAATGAAAATGCTCCAACAGATCTTAACCTAATTATAAAAGCAGATGAAAATGACACTTTATTTTCATCAGTAGGTAGTTTTGCTGGTAAAACTACTTTTAGTTATAATAGTAAAAAATGGTGGGTTGTAGCATCTATGCGTTATACTTGGAGCGATATTGGAAATGAATGGGATGATGTAAAATTTCATAACGGTACTCCTGGCGAAGCTGATTATCATACTCGTATTGGATATAAAATGCCTGATGAAGTAAAAAATTATTTAAATTTTACTATTACGTACGATATGATAAAGATTGGAGGAAATAATACAGAGTTATTAATTAGGAATTCATCTTCAGGTGTTGGGGGGACAGATGCAAATTTAACCCCTCCATATTTCCAAATTGAAGAAGGATACAATAAAAGTTTTACATTACCAATTTCAGGTTTTTATGGTAACCCTACCGAAGGTACAGAAGACGGTTGGATCGTTATTTCCAAAGGCAGCTATTCGGCTGATCCTGAAGTAGAAATTTATGCCGGTACAATGCTGCTGCGTATAATAAAAATTGAATTTACTAAATAATAAAAAGACCGCCAGCATCCTCACTGGCGACTTCGTATTAGGTTTTTCCTTTTAGCCCTCTGGTAAACGCCAGGGGGGGGGTTATATAGGGGTTATATTAAAATTTATTGAAATAATCGGTATTATGGGCTATTCTACTATTGTACAGGAGAAACCCATGCAATACGGCTATTTTGACGATGACGCGCGCGAATATGTAATTACACGCCCGGACACACCTTACCCCTGGATTAATTATTTGGGCAGCGAAGATTTTTTTGGTTTGTTTTCCAATACATCGGGAGGATACTGTTTTTATCGTGACGCGCGAATGCTGCGGCTGACGCGTTACCGCTACAACAATGTGCCTGCGGATGCTGGCGGGCGGTACTTTTATCTGCGCGACGTGAACGATTCTTCACACGGCGCGGATGTGTGGTCGCCTTCGTGGATGCCGATGAAGTCTAAACTTGACCGCTATGAGTGCCGGCACGGAATGGGTTACTCGCGGATTTTTTCTTCGCGTAACGGGCTTGCTTTTTCGCAGGTGTCTTTCGTGCCGCTGCGCGATACTTGTGAGATTCATAAAATAACTCTTACCAATGAATCCAATATTGATAAAAATATTGATATGTTTTCTTTTGTTGAATTTTGTTTATGGAACGCGAATGATGATATGACGAACTTTCAGCGTAACTTCAGCATCGGAGAGGTAGAAGTTGTGACTGCCGAAGAGCCGCAGAGCGGTGAAGGTTCCCGTCAGGTTCGTTCTTGTATTTATCATAAAACAGAATACCGCGAAAGGCGCAATCATTACGCTGTATGGGCTGTAAATGTTCCGATTACGGGTTTTGATACCGACAGGCAGTCTTTTCTTGGCTTGTATAATGGTTTTGATCATCCCGATGTTGTTTTCAAAGGGAAGTCTAATAATTCCATCGCTTCAGGATGGGCGCCTGTTGGGTCTCATCATATAAAGGTGAGACTTTCTCCTGGTGAAGCTAAAACTTTTGTTTTTGTGCTTGGATACTGTGAAAATCCGCAGGATCAAAAATGGGAAAAGCAGGGCGTTATCAGCAAAAAACCGGCGAATGATCTTCTGGAAAAATACGGATCGCCTGAAGCGGCGAATAAAGCTCTTGGCGCGCTTAATGATTACTGGGAAAATTTATTAAAACGTTTTACAGTAGAAGCTGAAGATAAAAAAATGGCGCGTATGGCAGGTGTTTGGAATCAATACCAATGTATGGTGACATTTAATATGTCCAGAAGCGCGTCTTATTTTGAATCTGGAATAGGGCGGGGAATGGGTTTCCGCGATTCGAATCAGGATCTTCTGGGTTTTGTACATCTTGTGCCGCAGCGCGCAAGAGCGCGTATCCTTGACATTGCGGCAACGCAGTTTCCCGACGGCAGCGCGTATCATCAGTACCAGCCGCTGACAAAGAGGGGTAACAACGAGATTGGTTCCGGTTTTAACGATGATCCGCTGTGGTTAATCTGCGGTGTTGCCGCGTATATCAAAGAGACAGGCGACTACAGCATCCTTGACGAAAAAGTTCCTTTTGACAATGACGAAAAACTCGCGGATACTCTTTTTATTCATTTAAAAAGATCTTTTGATTTTACCGTAAACAATAAAGGACCGCACGGGCTTCCGCTGATCGGGCGCGCGGACTGGAACGATTGTTTAAACCTGAACTGCTTTTCTTCTACGCCGGGAGAGTCATTTCAGACAACGGCGAATTTTGAAAGCGGAGTAGCGGAATCAGTTTTAATCGCCGCTATTTTCGCGTATGTCGGTCCCGATTACGCCGAAATTTGCCGCCGCACTAACCGCGCGGATGAAGCTGAATACGCGGAAAAACAAATCGCCGTAATGATCGAAACTGTTAATCAGCACGGCTGGGACGGCAGTTGGTTTGTCCGCGCCTATGACGCGTACGGCAAAAAAATCGGCAGCCGCGAATGTGAAGACGGGAAAATATTTATTGAATCAAACGGATTCGCGGTGATGGCTGGAATCGGCATTGAAGACGGACGCGCGGCAAGAGCGCTTGATTCAGTCAAAGAGCATTTGGATTCAAAGTACGGGATTGTACTGCTTCAGCCGGCGTACAAGGATTACCATCTTGAGTTAGGTGAAGTTTCTTCATATCCGCCGGGATACAAAGAAAACGCCGGAATTTTCTGCCATAACAACCCGTGGGTAACAATCGCTGAAACAAGACTTGGAAGAGGAAGCCGCGCGTTTGAAACATACGCGAAAATATGCCCTTCTTACCGCGAGGATGACAGCGATTTGCGACGCATGGAGCCGTATGTGTACGCGCAGATGGTCGCCGGCAAAGACGCGCCGCGTCACGGAGAAGCAAAAAATTCATGGCTTACAGGAACAGCGGCATGGACATTTGTAAGCATTTCGCAGTTCATTCTTGGAGTGCGCCCAATGTTCGACGGACTGCTTGTAGACCCGTGCATTCCTTCAGACATGAAATGGTTTAACGTTACCCGCCATTTCCGGGGCGCCGATTACCGTATTGCCGTGGATAATAATGCCGGTGTTGAAAAAGGGGTTAAATCCATTACTGTAGACGGGAAACTGCACGATGGTAACGTGCTTCCTGTGTTTGGCGACGGCAAAACGCATCATATTATTGTGACGATGGGCTGATATAACAGAGGTTATAAATTTATTTTTTCTTAATAAACCACGTTGTTGTATCTGAATCGTATTTTGTTTCGATGTAACCGCGTTTTTCAGCGTCCAGCGCAAGGTTCCTGAATTTTTTATAACCGTATTTTTTATAATCAAACCTTTCCGCAACCTGCGATGATAATTCCCATTTTTCCGTTTCTTTAATTGAGTGTATTAATATTTTAAAGACTTCAGGGATTGTTTCTTCCTTGTCGTTAATTACAAAACAGCCGTTCTCAAACGTTATATTAGTTGATGTTTTTGCTTCCTGCGCGAAATTAAGCCACGAGCTGTAGCCTAATTTTTTTTCGTCAAATTCATTATTTAGTAATTTCATTTTTATTTTAACAAAGGAAGATAACGGTTTTTTATTCTCTTTTATAATTATGCCGACTGCTTCTTTAAATAATTCAAACGCCATCTCTTTTGTTAACGCGTCATTTACCTGCTGAACGTCGCTCTCCTGGTTATCTTCGGGGTTGATTATTTCCCTGTAATCAAAATACTTGTCTGCCATTTTTAATAAATCTTCTGAAGCATTGTTATTTACATCGCAGATAACCCATGTTTCTTTTCCCCATTTTTTTTGCGCTGAAAGCAGCGGTCTAAAATCGCCGTCTCCTGAAATTAATACAAATCTTTCGATATGCGGATACTGGAAGATAAGCTCAACTCCGTGCGCGACAAGCGACATATCGGCGCTGTTTTTAATGCTTTTTGGAATATGAATTAACTCAAAATTATTTACATATAATTCTTTTGCGATATTTTTAATTGAATCCTTGTTCCAGTTTCCGAAAGCCATAGCGTACGAAATCCTGTTGTTCTCGGCGACTTTTTCCATTACTGATTGTATATAATTCGTATTCGCCGGCGGCGTTACGTTTTCTATATCCCATAAAATACCTACGTGCATATAATTCTCCTTTTTATGTGTTGCAGCATAAAATATTATATATATTGTCTGCTGTTTCTTTTGTTGTTTTTTGCGTTGTGTCTATAATTTGCTCTTTCTCATACTTTATTTTAATAATATCGTTATTTAATTTTTTACTTACTGTAAAATCCTTGAACATGTCATCGGAGCGTATTTCCAGCCTGCGTTTTAACTCATTTTCTTCGGTATACAATGCAAAAATATTTATGGAAATATTTTCTTTGGCATTATTTAAAAATTCCGCAAAACCTTTAACCTTATCACCGCTGAATGTATCAATAACAACTACAGGTTTATAATTATAGTTTAAATAGTCAAGAGTCATGTTCGCCGCAATTTGCAGCATATTAATATGTTCCTGCTGATTTGTCCAGTCAACGGAAATAACCATTGAACGGACTGTATCAACTTCCATTCTTATGCCTTTGGGAAAATATGCAGATAACGCTTTCGCTGTTTCTGATTTCCCGGAGCCGGGCGCTCCTTTAATTATAATTACATCTGTTTCCATTCATTCTTATCCATACAGCAATTCCTGCGGTTTATTACAAGACATATTTTTACATGGGAAATTACAAGTTTTCATGATTTTGGAAATTTCTGTTGAGCGTTTTGAACAAAGTATTTCTATTATGTCATCCTGATCAATGTTTCCAAGCGGTTCTTTCGCAAGCGGTATTCTGCGGTGATCAAAACATTTAACAATTTCGCCGTTCGGATACACGCAGATGTTTTTTCTTGCCGCGCACGGGGTGTTGTTGTTATTTCCCGGCGCTTTGTTTGTATTCTCCCATTTGCCGCCAAAGTCCTGATATAACTGAATATTGTGCTGTATATTGTATTTTTTACAGAATTCAATTACGCCGGGAATTTCTTCTTTTGATTCGTTTGCAAGAACTGATTGTATTCTTAATTTATCGCCTAATATTTTTTTGGCAAGTAAAAGATTATTCATTACGATATTATAGCTGCCGCTGCCTCTGAATTCCTGCCATTTTTCCTTGTTCACGGTATCTACAGAGATAACCAGGATATGTCCCAGCGCTGAATAATCGTCAAGGAAAGCCTGATCCAGCAATACGCCGTTTGTAATTAATATCATCTGAACTTTTAATTCTTTTGCTTCTCTTGCAATTTGCATAACATCATCTTTAAAAAGAAGCGGTTCTCCGCCTGTTATAGTGACCTGATATAAATTATGGTGTAAACGGCGAATGCAGTCTATAAAGTAATCAATATTTAAATGTCCGCTGTTACTTTCCGGTTTTTCCCATATCCCGCATTTTGGGCATTTTTCATTGCAGCGGTTTGTAATAGTATAAATTAATTCATTACCTTTTATTCCGTAAAAACGGCGGATAGATGTTTTATACCATCTGTAAATACACCATTCTGCGGTTTTTAAAAATATCAATGGAATTACCAGATGGAATTTATCTATTCTTTTCGCGAAAGGGATTATTTCTCCGAAGTAATCATTTATTGTGTGAATAAAGCCAAAGCGGAACGCGGTTCTTTTATAAATTAAACTCAAAACATATTTCCTTTATAAATAGATTCAGAAGCATCCCACATTAGTACAGTGTGCCCCTCATATAGAGTCGCGCTTGAACTTTTATATTTCTTGAATAAGTTCGCGAACTTTTTAAAATTTCCGAATTTCTTTTTATATCCGTAATCGTGAAACACTTTCGCGTCCGGGCAAAATCCAATTTTGTATTTGCTTCGTAAACGCAGACAAAGATCCACATCTTCTCCTGCCGCGCTTGGAAAGCGTTCATCGAAAGGAAACTGCTGCGCAGCGAAATCTTTAATTCCAAAGTTTAATGTCGGCATATACCATAATTCTTTCCTGTCAGGAAGCAGCCATTTTCCTGCCAGTGTGCCGTTAACTTCATGATAATAATCGTATAAGGTTTTTCCAAGCGAATAAGTCATTCCCCCCGCGGCTGCAAATTCTGTTTCGTTCAGAAATTTGCTCATATTTAAATTCCAGTCTTTATCAAGAACGCAGTCATGATCTGTAAAAAGTAAAATTTTAAATCGAGATTCAAGCGCTTTAGATATGCCTTTGTTTCTGGCTCTGGCAGGACCGCCGTTATCCGCCAGCATGATACACTCCGCAAATTGATGATTTAATTCATATTTTATCGGGCTTTTATCGTCAATAATGAAAATTTTTTCGAAAGGTTCGCTTTGTTTTTGAATTGAATCAAGTAATCTGTTAAGACAATCAATATCCCATTTTGTTTTTATATATACAGGTATTATTAACGCACTCATGAGTTATTTTTGTATATTATTAGGTTACTTGTCAAGTGGCGCAAGTGTTTCGTGCGTTTCCGCAAGCTGTTTTATAATCGGCAGCTTTTGGGGACATTTTTTTTCACATTCGCCGCAGGCTATGCACTTTGACGCGTCCGCGCTCTTTATCCAGCTCCAGCCTTTCATCATTTCATTGTATGCGTCTTTCGCGTGTTCTTTTAAATCGTAAACCTTGTAGCGGTTCATTATTTCAAAAAGGTACGCAATGTCGATTCCCTGCGGACATGGTTTGCAGTAATTGCAGCCGGTACAATAGAGCTTTGCCAGATTTTTATTCTCTTCCATCATTTTTTTGATGCGCTCAAGTTCTTTTTCCGTTAGATGATCTGTGCGCGAAGCGATTGCGAAATTCTCTTTAAGCATGTTAACATCGCCCATGCCGGAGAGAGCCATATCCACATTTGGATTTGAAAGAACAAAACGAAGAGCCATTTCCGCCGTGCTGACAGGAGCCGCGCCTGTTTTATTTTTTAACAATCTCTGGATTTGCTCGCTTGGCGCACCGAGCCGTCCGCCGCCGACAGGTCCCATTACTATGACGCCTAGCCCTTTTGATTTTGCGTAAGCGATATTTTCTTCGTTGGATCGATCCAGCATATTGTACTGAACCAAAGTGGATTCAAAAATTCCTGAGTCTACGATTGGTTTATAATTTTCAGTCGAATCATGATATGAAAACGAAATGTGTTTTATCAGTCCCTGTTCTTTCGCTTTGTACGCGGCTTGGATAGGACCGTAACTTTCTTTTTGCCAGCCATTAAAACTTTTTAGAGAAATTCCCCAGAAGTGATAAAAATCAATGTAATTTGTGTCCAGTTTTTTTAAAGATTTTTCCAGCCGTTCCATCCAGTGATCGCCTGAGTTATCCTCGATTGGGTTTTTTGTAGAAAGGTAAACCTTGTCGCGGTAACCTTTCAGTGCCTTACCGACAGCGTTTTCGCTGAGCGTTTCACAATACAAAGGAGCGGTGTCAACATAGTTAATACCCATATCAAACGCTTTTTGCATGAGCGGAACGGCGAGATCATCATCTACAATTTTCTTGCCGTCAAGTTCTTTCATGGGCAGACGCATCGCGCCGAAACCGAGAGCAGAAAGTTTTATTCCTGTTTTACCGAATTCTTTATAAACCATATATTTCCCCTAAGGATTTTTGCTATAAACCGCTTTATATAGCTAATATAATAATTATTATACAATGTTTTTGTAAAATTGTCCGAAATAGTTAATTAATTAAAATTTGTTATAAATACAAGAATTAAACGCCATTATTTTATAAAGAAATCAATTATTATTTTCTTGCCTTCTCCTATTAAAATTTTTATATTACTAAATAGTAAGAGCTGCTTGAATAATATACTCGCAAAAGCTTATAAAAAGGATATTAAAGAATGAGAATACGCGTAAAACTTTTCGGCGGTTTTTTTATTGTTGTTTCGATAGGGTTAGTGCTTGGCATTGTGGGATATTACAGCAACGCAAAACTAACGGCTTCGTCCAAACATATACTTGATTATTCAGAAGTAAGGGTTACTATAACATCAATATTGAATGCGCATTTAATCTGGAGGCAGGGCCTTACGGATGCGGTGTATACAGGAAGCGAGTTTACAGGTTCGCTCAATTCCAGCACATGCTCTTTGGGGAAATATTTAAACAGCGAAGATGTAAAAAAAATGACCGACCCTGAATCTATCGCATTGCTTCAGGCGATTATTGAACCTCATCGCTTCATTCATTCCAAAGCAGGTGAAATTGTAAATCATATAAAAAACGGAGAGACGGAAGACGCGTTTAGAAAGCTAAAGGAAGATGTTTCTCCAAATACAATGGTAGTAATATACGATTTAGAAAAAATTGAAACCCGCTACGGCGATTTGCTTAATGAAATAATAATTGAAAATAATAACCTGGGTATTAAGTCTCAGCGTATTATTATTGTGCTCATTATTATCGCGATTATTGTAAGCGTTGTTTTAGCGTTGTATATTACATCCAGTATCACCAAACCAATTTTAAAAGTCGCCGATGCTCTAAAAATTGTAGCTCAGGGCGATCTAACACATGCCATCAATGTTAATACAAAAGACGAAATAGGCGATCTTACTCAAAATATTAGTTTTACGCTTGATAACATTAAAGCACTTGTGCTGCTTATCAAGAAGCAAGCCGGAGTATTGTCTGAAATAGGTTCCGGCTTGTCCGGCAATATGTCCAAGACCGCCTCGGCGATAAATGAAATTACCGCTAACATTCAAAGCATCAAAGGCAGGGTAATAAACCAGAGCGCCAGCGTTACGCAAACTAACGCGACTATGGAACAAGTAGTTACCAATATCAACAAACTTAACAGTCATGTTGAAACTCAGAGCAATAATATTTCACTGGCATCGTCGGCAATTGAGGAAATGGTGGCTAATATTAATTCAGTTACCAACACGCTGGTCGATAACGCCGCCAATGTAAATTCGCTGAAAGATGCCTCCGAAGTAGGACGTATAGGGTTGCAGGAAGTATCATCTGACATTCAGGAAATCTCCCGCGAATCTGAAGGCTTGCTGGAAATAAACGCTGTAATGGAAAATATCGCAAGCCAAACCAATTTGCTTTCCATGAACGCTGCGATAGAAGCCGCGCACGCCGGGGAAGCAGGCAAGGGATTCGCCGTAGTCGCCGATGAAATTCGCAAACTGGCTGAAAGTTCCAGCGAGCAGTCTAAAACAATCGGCGCGGTACTAAAGAAAATCGCCGAATCAATTAAAAAAATAACAGGCTCCACTGAAAATGTCATGGCAAGATTCGAAGCAATTGAAACAAGCGTAAAAACAGTTTCACAGCAGGAGGAAAATATCCGCAACGCGATGGAGGAACAGGGAGAAGGAAGCAAGCAGCTTCTGCACAGCGCAAGCGGTTTAAATGAAACAACACATCAGGTAAAGACAGGTTCTATAGAAATGCTTAATGGCAGCAAAGAAGTAATGCACGAATGTCAAAACCTTGAAAAAGCTACGCAGGAAATCACAGGCGGCATGAACGAAATGGCAACCGGAGCGGAACAGGTTAACGCCGCAGTACACCAAGTCAGCGAAATGAGCAGTAAGAACAGCGAAGCCATCGATTCTTTACTTAAAGAGGTTTCCAAGTTTAAGGTGGATTGATTAAATAGAGAAGCCGTCTACAAGATGTTTATTCTTGTTAGCCATTCGGCAGCTCCTTTAAACCTAACCCATTGAGCCATGTTTTTACAGATGAGCGCGAAGCGTTAGCGGTAAAACGGAAACCGGGAAGCCAGACTGTATTCGATGATTCCTCTACATCTCCAGCACAATATTATTTTCAGCTTTTAACACCGAAGCAGGAATATAGTTGCCTTGCATTGTCTCTCCGTTGACCGTTAGTTTTTGGCAGCCTGTTTCGCGGCTGCTTGCATTGTTTACCTTTATGTTCAATATTTTGCCGCGGAAGACTTTTTCCATGGTGAAGGATTTCCATGCGGCAGGAATTGCGGGTGACAGACGCAAGCCGCCGATGTCGGGGCGTAAGCCCAATATGCCTTCTACGCAGCCTACCATTACTGTGCTTGCAGTGCCTGTCAGCCAGTGGACGTGGCTGCGCCCTTCAAAGGGGCTGTCGGTGCTTTCTGTAAATTGCGAGTAAACATAGGGTTCCATTAAGCGGGTTTCTGCGATGTTGTTTTGCGCGGCGGGGCAGCTTTCCAAATAATATTCAACGGCGCGCTCTCCGCGTCCCAACAGCGCTTCGGCTAAAATTATCCAGCCCTGCGACTGCAAAAAGATACCGCCGTTTTCTTTTGTTGACGGATTAAATAATAACGCAAGCGCTCCGTCGAAAGCGTGTTTGCGGTATGAAGGAGCCATAAGACGCGCGCCGTATTTTGTGTTTAACTCCTTGTGCACTAAATCGAGTATCGCTTTGCCGCGCCCGCCTGAGGGATTCGCTTCATCGGCGAAACCGGAAATTACAGCCCAGCTCTGAGGATTAAGCCATACGCTCGCTTCCGGGTCGCCGCCTTTACCGACAATTTGATCTTTCTCGGTGATGCCGCGGATAAATCGATCTTTGTCCCAGCAGCGTTCTTCGATTATTTTGCCGAACTTTAATTTTAATTTTTCCATTTTCTTTTCTGTTGCGCTGTCTTTTTTGAATTTAGCGAAGCGGATCATAATCTCGAATGCGTAATACAGCTGGAAGGCGACAAATACAGATACGCCCTTTGCGCCTAACCTTAGACAATCGTTCCAGTCAGCATGAAGTCCCGCGGGAAGGCCGTGTATACCCAAATGGTTAAGCGAAAAATCAATCGCTTTTAATAAATGGTTAAAGAGCGAATCTTTTCCTTTATCGGCGTATGGGATAATTTCATCTAACAGAGCTGTGTTGCCTGTTTCGGCGATATATTTCCAGACAGTTGGGAAAAGCCATAACGCGTCATCGGCGCGGTATGACGGATGCCCTGTGTTTTTACGGTACGATTCGTCTTCGGGTTTATCTTCGCTGCCGGGATTGTGATTGTACTTTACAAGCGGAAGCGCGCCGCCGTGGTTTACCTGCGCGGAGATCATGAACCTGATTTTTTCCAGAGCCATGTCCGGGTCAAGGTGAATGATGCCCTGAATGTCCTGAACAGTGTCGCGGTAGCCGTAACCGTTTCGCTGTCCGCAGTAGATGAGAGAGGCGGCGCGCGACCACACAAATGTGATAAAGCATTGATACGCGTTCCATGTGTTGATCATGTTGTTAAAATTTTCATCCGGTGTTGATACTTTTAAGTTGTCAAGTTTTTTGTGCCAGTATGTTTTAAGTTCCGCAATTTCGCGATCGGGGAGGGTTGAATCTTCGTAACGTGAAACCAGTTCATTTGCCTGCGCTTCGCGTTTTTGTCCAAGCAGGAAAACAAATTCTACGCTCTTGCCGGGATCGATTTTGAAGCTTGTGTGGAGAGCGCCGCAGGGGTTCATGTTGTAATTTAATGTTCCGTCCAGTTTGCCGTTTTCTACAGAAACGGGATTTCCGTAATCGCGGTAGTTTCCAAGAAATTTTGCGCGGTCTCCGCAGTAACTGATTACTTTTGCGCCTGCCATGCCGAAGAAGCGCGTTTCTACACGGCTTTCATTGACTGCGTTAAGGCAGTTTTCGTTTATTGTTTGCAAAATGAATTTATCTTTAAAATAAGTGCGAGTAATAAACTGAGTATATTGAAGATTAACCTGATCCTGTTCGTAAAAACTTTCACAGGTAAATTCAGCAAAGCCAAAGACGGAAATTTTTCGCGCCTTCGATCCATTATTTACAACCTTTAACCGCCATACCTCGTAATCGCCGGAACTATGTTCCGTCTTGTGCGGCACATAATAATCAACCTGTGATTGTATATCATTGTAGTCAGCTTCAATCTGAGTGTAGCCTGTGCCGTGACGGCAGATCGATTTGTACTTATCAAGAGACTTTCCCACAGGCTGCCACGAAGCAGACCAGTAGTCTTTTGTTTCATCATCGCGCAGATAGATGTAACGCCCGGGGCGATCTTGTTCGTTAAAACGGTAACGGATTAGCCGTCCTGCCGCGCCGCTTTTTACAAAACTGTAACCGCCGGCGTTGTTGGAAATAATCGCTCCGTAAGCCGGCGAGCCTAGGTAGTTTGCCCAGGGTGCTGGCGTATCGGGTTTATCGATTACATATTCTCTTTTACCGGAATCAAAGTAACCATATTTCATAACATTTTCTCCGTATTGATTTTGATAGCAACTTTATTTTATCATGAAAACAATGGATTTAGAACAGGAAGAAGCGCTGTACGAATTTCTCGAAAACGCCAAGGAGCCGTTTACGCTGGATGATATTACCATCTATGTGCAGGCATCGGGGCAGAAGCCGGATAAAAAACTGGTTGTGGAAATCGGAGCCTATCTGGATATTAGAAAAATTGCTTTTAAACAGGATAATAAATACTGGGTTTCCAGAAGAACCTGTTTTGAGACGGCAGTTTTTGTTATCACTCCTTCGCGCCTTGAACTGCTGAACGGCATTTTAATTCCCGGGCACCGCTGTGTTCCGTTTGCGAATCCGCTGACTTTACCTCACCGTTATAAATTTTTCTGGAAGGGAGAAGCGGTTCCCGTTACAAACACCGAAGCCGCGCCCGATGAATTGTATCCCTATTACTGCGTCTACGGCGAAGAGTTCGCGCCACAATATATCGCAAGAGATAATCCTGAAAACGAAGAAGCGTTTAATGCCGACCCTTACGAAGATCCGCCTGAGGTATCGATACATACGCTGGATATGCGTGCCATTTACCGCGAAAGTTCATTTGTTCCCGGTGACCGGTTTGTAGTCCGCACTCTGGACTGGAAAGACTGCCGTTTTGAAATTGAAAAAGCCGGTAAAGATGACTGGAAGCGCGAAGATTTGGAGCAATGGCTTGAAGCCGCCGAGAATGGTTTTGAAGACAGCTTTGCCCTCCTTGGTCCCGGCGCGAGCACGGAAGAGCAGGTAGCTTTTGCGTACTGGTTCGGCGGTAAACAGATGAGACAGACGCCGTCTTACTCGCTTGAAGAATTTCTTTTTGAAAAAACAAACCGTGTAGATATTGTGCCTTACGGCATTGAAACCCGTTTCTGGTTTGCCGGAAAAGATATTCCCGACAGCAAGAACCTTCAGAATTATACTGTTCCTCCTGACAGGACTTTTATCGAAGATTTGTTATACCAAAAAAATATCCCCATTTCTGAATTTGTAATTCTTTCCTATATAAGAGACGCGTTTTTTAGAAACGAAAAAGATATCGATCTTGTAATTAACCGCCTTATTCCGCCTGTCGTTCATCTTGATGAAGTGGAGTGGGATTTGCTTGCGGATTATATTACAGACAGCATGGAAGATTTTTATAAAGGTTATTCGCTCTTTTTGGATCAGGGCGCAGGGCCTATCCGCCAAAGAGTCGCGGAATTGCACACGGCGGTTATAGAACTTTCCGCAAAGCTTCAAAAAGGTGATATTGAAGCCGCGTGGCTGCCGCGCCATACATTCATCGTGCTTTCGCAGATTCAGGGACACGCGGCGGCGTTGATGGAAGATCTCGCGTTTGATGAGTCACCCGCGGAAACTGAAATTGCGGCAATGGATAATTCCTTGGACAGCATGATCGATACTTTTTCCGATATTAAAGAACTTATTAACACTGCCATGGATAATTTTAGAAGGAGCAATTTAACTGTTATTCACGGCGGCAGCGCGGCAGGGCAGTTGTGGCGGATGATCCAAATCAGCATTTCAGGAATTGACGCGTGGCGGCGTGCGATTATTCCGCACGATTTTTCTATGGGAGATCTTCATAAACTGATTCAAATTGGAATGAGCTGGAACGGCAGTCTGCGTTTTCGTTTTTACCACGATGCGGAGCACCGTAACGATACAGAGGAGCACAATACTGAGGATAACAAGGAATATCTGCACGATAAGATAAAATTATGCGAGATCGATTTTCACGGTAAAAAAGAACTCGTGTATGAATACGGGCCAAAGTGGAATGTAAAGGTTATTGTTATGTCTACGTATCAACCTTCTAAAAATGAATCAATCCGCTTTGTAACAGGCGACGGTCTTGCGCCGCCCGAACAGGTGGACGGCCCGCGCCATTTCAGGCGGCTGGTTGGCTATCTGGAAGCAGGCGGCAATTTGGAAAAACAATCGGCACAGCGCGAACTTGGTTCTGAATTTCTAACTATGGGTTTTGATCTTGAGAAACTGAACCGGAATCTTCGCGCGGCTTTCGCAGATAAATAGAAGCGCTGAAAAGAGCTGTAAGCGGCATTGCGAACAGGATGCCGAAACTTCCCGCAAGAGCCTGCAAAATTTCAACTGCGATCATCTCGCTGTTGAATAAACCAAACAAAGAGCTTGAATATATACTTAAGAGAATTACAATTGTTAAAGAACAGCCGATATAAGCAAGGATGAGAGTATCAGCCATAGTGCCCATAATGTCGCGTCCGATTGTAATGCCGGATTTTAAAAGCTCTTTAAATTTGATCGATGCAGCCTTTTCTTTAATTTCCCATAACGAAGACGCTATAGAGATTGCGACATCCATGACAGCCCCCATCGCGCCGATAATAATTCCGGCGAAAATTATCGCTCTTAAATTCAACTGAATATCGCCGGGGAGGTTAATAAGATAACGCGAATGTTCGTCTATGATTCCTGTCAGGAATAATAACTTGTCCATAATAAGCGCGATAATTCCCGCTATCATTACGCCGCCTACGCAGCCCAGGATGGAAGCCAAAGATTTTTTGTTATACCCGATTACAATCAGCGGAACCATAATCATTGTGTACGTGCAGACAAGTATCGACATTATATAGATATTTTTTCCTGAAAGAATTGCCGGGATAAAAACCGCGAAAATAGCGGAGCATGTAAAGCCAAGCGAAAGAATTGTGTTAAAACCTTTTTTTCCGCCGAAAAGCAAAACGCAGAAAATAAAAATTATACCAAGTCCAAGCAGTTTGTTTGTGCGTAAATATCCGCCGAAAAACCAGCCCATTTCATTGCTGAACAGAATAACTTTATTTCCTTCTTCGATTTCTTTTGTTCTGTCAATTATCAGCGGGCTGAATGTCTGTTCCGCGATTATTGTCTGACCTTTGCGCAGACCGTCTAAAACTCTTGCCTCAAAAATTATTTTACTGCCGCCTGCCATCGGAACAGATTCGTTCTCTTCATCAAAATTGTCCAGGAAGTCAAAATTAGTTTCTACTTCTTCAATTATTCTTTCAACTTTTCCCTTTGCAACTTCGTTGGGAGCGTTTTGAAAATTGATCATGTCCGAAGACATTAAGTTATGTCCAATAACAAGAAGCGCAACGGCGACCGTAATGGTTATTAAGTATGGAATTGAAATTCTAATCATGATGTAAATATCTCATGATTTTGAATTTTACACAAGCAACAAACCAATTCTGTAAATACAGAAAGCCGCCAGCCATGCAATGCCAAGCTGATACATTATGACAAAAACGGTGCCTTTCATGCTGCCAAGTTCGCGTTTAACAGTCGCGACAGCGGCAACGCATGGCGTGTACAGCAGCGTAAAAACTAAAAAGCAGAACGCACTTAACGGAGAGAAGAATGTCTGAAGCGTCTGTCCAAGTTCAGCTATGTTTGCGCCTGTAAGAACCGCCAATGTGCTGATAACAGCTTCTTTTGCGGTAAAGCCGGTGATAAGTGCTGTTGATACGCGCCAGTCTGAAAAACCAAGAGGATAAAAAATCCCGCTGATCAATTTTCCGATTAACGCAAGAATGCTCTCCGTACCGTCCTCGACATAATTCAAGCGGATATTAAATGACTGCAAAAACCAGATTATTACCGTTGCGATAAAAATGATTGTAAACGCTCTTTGTATAAAATCTTTTGCCTTGTCCCACATCAGTAATAGAACTGTTTTTAAAGACGGGAAGCGGTAATTCGGAAGTTCCATAACAAACGGCACAGGCGCGCCTTTAAAGAGCGTCTTTCGCAGAATTAATCCTGATATTATCCCAAAAATAATTCCCATAACATACAGGCTGATCATTACAAGCGCCTGATTTTTAGGAAAAAACGCCGCGGTAAACATTGCGTAAATTGGAATTTTCGCGCTGCAGCTCATGAAGGGAGTAAGAAGAATTGTAAGTTTTTTATCGCGTTCACTTGCCAGCGTTCTTGCCGCCATTATCGCAGGAACCGTGCAGCCAAACCCCATCAGCATTGGAACAAAACTGCGTCCGGAAAGCCCAAGTTTTCGCAGCGGCTTGTCCATTACATACGCAACACGCGCCATGTATCCTGTGTCTTCCAGCAATGACAAAAAGAAAAATAAAACAACGATTAAAGGCACAAACATTAAGACAGCGCCCACACCGGTAAAAATACCGTCGATAACAAGCGAATGGATAACAGCATTTAAACCGTATACAGATAACGCTTTGTCCGTGACATTGCTCAGGCTTTCTATTCCCAGTTCCATTAGAGCGCTTAACCTGTTTCCGATAACGCCAAAGGTGAGCCAGAAAACGGTAAACATAATTCCTAAAAATACAGGAAATGCCCAGATCCTGTGAGTTAAAATGCTGTCCAGGCTTACGCTCCGCCTGTACTCCCTGCTTTCCTTTGGTTTAACAACGCATTTTTTACAGACATCTTCGATAAACTGATAACGCATGTCAGCTAACGCGGCTTCGCGGTCGGTGCCAAGCTCTGTTTCCATTTCTTTAACGGCGTGTTCAATCATGTCGGTTTCGTTTTCATCAAGGGAGAGACTTTTTTGAATCGGCTCATCGCCTTCTACAAGTTTGGTTGCCGTAAAGCGCGGAGGCAGGCTCTGTTTAAAAGCATGATCTTCAACAAGGTGCGCAATGGCGTGAATTGCGCGGTGTACGGCGCCCGAGCAGAAATCAATGCGCTCGGGTTTTTTGCGCAGTTTTGCAATTTCAACCGCCTGCTCAATAAGCTCGGCAAGCCCTTGATTTTTTACCGCTGTTATCGGTACAACAGGAACGCCGAGCGCTTCTTTTAATTGGATAATATCGATGCTTCCGTTATTGGCTTGCACTTCGTCCATCATGTTCAGGGCAAGCACCATCGGAATTTGCAATTCCAATAATTGTAATGTCAGGTAAAGATTACGCTCAATATTTGTAGCGTCAAGTATATTGATGATGCCATCCGGTTTTTGTTTAATTAAAAAATCGCGGGTAATAATTTCTTCGCTTGTGTACGGAGAAAGGGAATAAATACCGGGAAGATCAACAACCAATACATCTTTACGGCCTGTTATTCCTCCCATTTTTTGTTCTATAGTAACGCCGGGAAAATTTCCTACACGCTGGTTTGAGCCTGTAAGCTGATTAAAAAGCGTTGTTTTCCCGCAATTTTGGTTTCCTGCAATGGCAAAGATCATGGTAACATCTCCTTTATAGCTATTTTTTCCGCGTCCTGCAGCCGCAGGGATAAAACATAACCGCGTAAAAGAAGTTCGATAGGGTCGCCCATAGGCGCCGCCTTTTTAACTGTTACAGTTGTACCGGGTGTTATACCCATTTCCAGAAGCCGCCGGCGCAGGATTTTTTCCCCGCCAACGGTTTCCACAATTCCGCTTTTCCCAATTTTTAGGTCTTTTAATGTCATGATAATTCCTCTTAGTTAGTTATCTCTAACTACAGGTTAGTCTATCCTAACTATTTTGTCAAGTGTTTTTCTGAAAATTTTTCCGATTTTTTCCATTGATTTACAGGCTGTTTCGTAATACCATAATTATATACAGGGGGTAGATTCTTGCAAATTCATGAATCAGCAGAAAATTACCTGGAAACCATTCTGGCTTTGAGCTTAAAAGGTGAAAAGGTACGTTCTATAGACATTGCCAACGAACTTGAATTCAGCAAGCCGAGCGTCAGCATTGCTATGAAAAACCTCCGCGAAAAAGGGTATGTTTTAACAGACGATGACGGCTGTATAACGCTTACCGCAAAGGGGCGGAAAATTGCCGATTCAATGTACGAAAGGCATGTGGCGATTTCTGACTGGCTTGTCTTTCTTGGTGTCGATAAAAAGACAGCCGTGCAGGATGCCTGCAAAATGGAACATGCCATGAGCGAAAAGAGCTTTCTGGCGATTAAAAAACATATCGAAGGTCAAATTAAAAAGTGATATGCGCTTTTTGGAGATATTAATATAATGACAAAAATGTCTGTTTTAAAAGAAGGGTTTCCTTTTATTTTTTCGTCCCTTGCAGGCGGTACCGTGCTTATTGTTGTTTCATTTTTTATATCATTGATTCCCGCGGTTATCGCCTGCATCGCTCTTGGAGCTTTATTAATTGTCTTTTCGCTTTTTTGCGTTTTCTTTTTTCGGGATCCGTCAATATTGATATCACAGGGCAATGGGATTATTCTTTCTCCCTGCAACGGGACTGTAATGGAAATAGCGGAAGAAGAAGATGAAAAAATTATCCGCGTGTTCCTTTCGATTTTCAGCGTCCATCTGCAGCGTTCGCCTGTAGACGGAACAGTTACCTCTGTTACGCACAAAAAAGGAAAATTTTACGCCGCGTGGAATCCCAAAGCACAATCTGAAAACGAACAAAATATTATTACTATTAAAAGTGATAACGCTCAGACACAAGGCGTATATGTTGTGCGCCAGATAGCGGGGCTTGTCGCTAGGCGCTGTGTATCATGGGCAAAGCAGGGTGATATCTTAAAGGCAGGCGATAAAATTGGAATGATAAAATTCAGTTCTCAGGTGGATTTACATTTGCCCAAAAAAGCGCAGATAATTGTTAAAGAAGGAGAAGAAACTAAAGCAGGCATCACAATTATGGCTGTGGTATAGAGGTTGATTAAAATATGAAAGCTAATAAAACGCGTTTTAAAAAAATGCTGCAAAAAAGAAACCGCGAAAAACAAATTGGAATTAGAGTTCCCATTAAAAAAGAAGAATTAAAAAAAGGAATTTATATTATTCCCGCGCTGTTCACGTGCGGAAATATGAGTTTAGGATTTCTTTCGATACTTTCTTCCATCGAAGGCCATTTTATAACCGCTGCATGGTTTTTAATCGGCGCTCTTGCATGCGATATTGTCGATGGAAGAATCGCAAGAATGACTAAATCAACAAGCGTGTTTGGAATGGAGCTGGATTCGCTCAGCGATCTTGTTTCGTTTGGAATCGCGCCAGCCGTAATGATGTATATGCTTGTTCTGAACACAATGGGAAAAATTGGAATTGCCATTGCTGTCCTTTATGTTTTATGCTGCGCTCTGCGTCTTGCGCGCTTCAACGCGTTAAGTCAAAGCAGCGAATTGGATAAACATTTTGTTGGACTTCCAACACCGGCATCCGCAGGAGTTATTATATCCTTTGTGTTGTGTTATCAGCTATTGGCGCCGGAAGAATTCACTCTCAATTTTAATACAATCCCTGTTTTAATGGAGCTTATGCCTGAATTTTTTAATGCAATGCCTATAGTAATTGTTGTTCTTTCATTTTTAATGGTTTCAAATATTCCGTATATGTCATTTAAAAAATTAAAATTGACAAAAATCAGAACAATAGAACTTTTCGCTGTAATTATAGTTCTTATTATTCTGGTAATTATTTTCCCGCAAAACACGATATTCATCATTTTTTCGATATACGCCGCGTCTGGAATTTTATTTTACGTTCCGCGTATTTTAATTAAAAGAAGAAATAAAATGAAAGCAGAAGCCGAGGATGATGAGACTGACTCTGAGGAAACATGATTAATGGGATTTTTTGTACGATTTGGAATTACACTCCAAATGTGCTATAGCTTCTCCAAAACAGGTTCAATAACAGAAAACGGAATACAGCGGGAAACTTTAACGGTCTTTTTTTCCTACCAATCGCTCTCATCATCGTCTTCTTTTGTTACATGAAACTCTATATCTTCAATTTTGATATTTTGAGTTTCGGCAATTTTTATTTTTAATTTTTCAAGGGCATTTGATTCAAGATTTTTGTCCTCTGCGGATAATTGTAATTCAGGACAGTCAGCCGCGCAGTTCCAAACTTCTTTGTAATAATTCATATCACCATCAGCTTCTTCTACCATGTATTTATGCCATTTTACAATTACATTATAGGTATTCATAATTGAATTATTCATATTCATCATAATAAAAATCAAGTTCTGCCTTGGTGTTATGCTCTGTTTTCGGTATTCGGAGATCGACCCATTCATTGCGAATGAATTTTCTATGCAAATCAGCGTCTGGATCGTTTTTATCCCCTGTAAATCCCGGCAGGGAAACAATCATTTTCTTTAATTCATCGTTTGATAACGCTAAAGCGTCAACCGGTGAGTTAGGATATTTTTTATCTAACTCTTTTGCGATTTCTGTGTAATGTGTCCAATTCATAATTCCTCCTTAGTATAAATATCCAACTCCGAATTGCCATAAATATTTTCCAGCCCTTCGGCAATAAGTTTAATTTTATCGTCTGTTATCACTTCAAAAAACCACTTTTTATAGTCTTTTGCAACAGGCGGCATAGTGTCGGGTGCGGCTGCTCCTTCTTCATTTTCATGGGTATATGTTAAAATGATTTTGTTTTCTCCGTCGGTTATCCATGTGCCTTTGTAAAAATATAATCCCGGCTTATGTTTATAACTTTGTACAAATTGTCCGCCTGTAATAGTGAATATCGCTCTGTTGATTTCATTTATCCATGTTCCAATAAATTTTGATGGCATAAAAACCTCCTATACAAATTAACAATTAACAGTGAACAATACCGTTGTTTACTGTTCTTCTCTCTCAATTCACCTTACCTGTTAAAATCGCCGTTAGTGTTTTCAAATCATTCTGTGCTGCGGTAACAGGTTCCTGTTTGCCGCCGATATTGGTATAGACAAAGTTAAAGCGCTTTCCATTTCCTGCCGAGTTCCAACTTTCGTTGCTGTTGTCAGCAAAAGCTGCCCATTCACCTTCTCCATAAAAAGCAAGAGATGCGCTGTAACCGCTTGCGATATCAACAACATTAACTATATTATCCATGGTTATAAAGGCAACCCTGCTTCTGTCCGGGCTGAATACATAATCACGGCCAGAATTGGTTTCCAGACTTTTGATTTCTCTGCCGCTTTGTATATCCCAAATTTTTAAAAGACCGCCAAGGTATACCATAAGCTGCTTATTGTCAGGACTAAACGCGATTGAACCCATACTCCTGTCCAAGTTAATAGTACGCACTTCGCTGTAACTGCTCATATTAAAAATAGTTACCTTGCTATTATGAACCATTCTATTTCTCATTTCATAACTGCCGACCGCAAGCAGGTTTCCGTCACTGCTGAAGGCGAGAGCGTTGCCCATGCTTTCTTTGTAGTTAAGGTTTCGCAGCACTCTGCCGCTTGCCGCGTCCCATATTCGTATAACATCTTTACCTGCTGCGGCGATAAATCTGCCGTCAGGGCTGTAAGCGGCGCTGCGAAATTGCGGATTTGCGCTGTAATCGGATTGTAACATAGCGACATCATAAAAATTATAAATACGCGAGCCGTTGCTGGCGTTTAATACCCTTAAAACGCTGTGGTCAACATTACCTAACCGTGATCCTAAATATGCGTTCCACCAGTAAAATGTCAATATGTTCCTGTTGTCCGGGCTGTAAGCAAGCGTATTAATCGTTTGCCATACCTCGGTTTTCATAACCGCTTGCGGCCTTCCGGTTACTGCATTGAAAGTTCTTATTGTAGGTTCTGTAGTAACGCCCCCAAGCGCATAATGTCCCATTGCCAGAGCAATAGTGGTTCCGTCACGGCTATAGGTAAGTGTGTTCATTCGTGAATTGCCGCTATGAGATTGTTTTTCAGCGGCGCTTGTAAATGAAACATTCCATGCCTGGGCAACTGCGGCGCTTGCCATGTCCCAGATAATGACGCGGTTACTTTCTAAAGCCGAGTTCCGGGCGCCGACCGCAAGTTTGGTTCCGTCTGGATTCCACGCGATATAATAACCCTCTGGCCTGATGGTCCACAAGCGGGCAAGGAAGGAGTGATCTTTGGATCCGACAATCGCTTTACTCGCAAGGTCAAAAATGTTTGTATCAAAGCTTGTGACATCTGTGCTTTGCTGGACTGTCACTGCCGAGGAATGTACCAACAGTTGCGTATTGTCGGCGCTGAATTGCATATTCCATACAGTACTGCCGTTATTGAATTCTCCGAACCGCTCACCTGTGGCGATTGTATACACATAAGCAACAGCCGATGCATTTCTCCCTCTCTGCGCTGCGGCTAGGTATTTGCCGTCTGGGCTGACCGCCATGACGCAGTGACTGGTATCAAAAGGAAATTTGATAGTTCGTATTACACTTGCTGATCTGCCGGATGTTCTGATAATATCAATTCCTGCTTCGCCTGATATGGCATACATATCTTTTCCGGCGGCGGTAATATATTGCTTATTGCCGGTTAATTCAAATTCCCTCTTTGCGCCGCTGTTGCGGTTAATGATCGTCAGCTTCGATGTCCTGCTATCGCTCGCTAAACCTGCAACCTCTGTGCCGTCCCAACTAAAGACCGGCTGGAAGGGAACCGTTCTCGATATAACTCTTCCCGTTTGGGTATCCCAGATTCCTGCATTAGCGGCTAAATACCTGCTGTCCGGGCTCCATGTCACATGATGCACTGGTTGTCCTGTGCTGATATTGTACAACAAGTTTTCGCTTTCTACATCCCAGACTTTTAAATAACCATCCAGGCCTGCTGTCGCAATGCGGGTACCGTCGGGGCTGAGAACCCTGGTGGTATTTGACATATTTGACCATATAGCATCTTGAACATTAGCTCCAATGGAAATCGCCCGGATATGCCCCGACAACAATGTCATTACCGGTTTTGCTTGTACTTCGTTGGCAGGAAGGCGCACTGTAACTTCTCTCGTTGCAGTTCCGCTGCCGGAAGAACCGCAAGCTGCCAAAGCCATCACTGTTAAAACAGCAATTATTAATGCCGCTATGATTGCTCTATTATTTTTCATTATATTTCTCCTTATCTTATTGTTGTTTGTTAATTGCTCTTTTGCATTTCTCATTGCTAATTTCTCCTTTTCTTGTTATATTTATCTTATGAGGATAAAGCCATGACTGAACATGCCGTATTATTAAATAAAATAAACAAACTCCCCTCCCAATATCTCGGAGAAGTGATTGATTTTGTAGCATATTTACAGCAAAAAACGCAAAATGAATATCAAAATGATGTTGCTGCTTATAAAGCAATGGCAGATGATACTGAACGGGAACAGGAAGCCACGGAATGGTGTAATGCCTCCTTTGGCCCTGTTGATAACCAGTGACACGGGGCAGTGTTTGGTGGGTTGAATTTGATCCCGCTGTAGGATCAGAGATACATAAAACAAGACCGGCGGTAATTGTAAGCAATGACGTTGCTAACCAATTTCTTGCACGAGTCGTTGTTGTTCCTCTATCCAGTAATATCTCCCGTGTATATCCTGGAGAGGCTGTAGTTATGGTGAATGGTAATAAAAACAAAGCCATGAGCGACCAGATCATGAGCACCGACAAAAGCCGCTTGAAAAGTAAATTAGCGGAATTATCAGATGATGACATGATTTCTATTGAAATTGCCATGAAACGGTTTTTTAACCTCCCATAATTGTCGTAACTATCTAATTCCTCATTTCTCATTCCTCACTCCTTCTTAGAAAGTAACTCTTCCGTCTCTTGTATTTACCATAACAGGAGAAGTGGGTTCGCTTTGCAGCCAGAGCAAATGACCCCAGCAGCTTACCGCCCAAAAATAGTATTGGGTTTTTGGTTCCAGATTGAATGCGTTGCGAATACGCCATTGATACGTAATATTGTTAACACGTATAGGTTGTATATCCGCCAATACCGCTTTGGAAAAATCGTTTTCCTTTGCGTAATACAATAAAATGTCGCCTGACAGCGGTATCTGAAAATGCGCGTTATTTGTGCCGCGATATTCCGACCTGAATTCAGGCGGTTTTGGGAATTGTTTTACATACGTAATAATATCGGGAATAGAAGAGTCTTCGCCCGCGTATTTCCAGTAATTCCATTTTTCGCCGCGAATGATGCCTAAGTCGTAGCCGGCAGTTGGTTTTCCGTTTGCTATGCTTAAACTAAGCCCCCGCATCTGGCGGATAAAATCCCGTATATCGGTAAAATCAAGGGTAACCATTGCGGAAGGTGTTGCCAGTTTAAAAAAATGCAGGCGCGTTCTATTTCCATTTCGGCTTGCTTCAATAAAAAATACATCGCCGTCAACCGTTCTTTGCAGAACATTTAAATCAACCATAGAAAAATCTCTTGTTATTTCGGCGCCAAAGTACAAGTCATTAAAAGCGTCATTCGCGGAACCGCTGTTGTAACTCCTCTGGTTTCGTATATCGTCGAACAGTTTGTCCATGTAGGTTTTCCAATCCCCGTCTGGTATGAGTGTTCGTCTCATTCCTCCGCTTAATACATCTCCGACTCTGTTTTGTGCCGGATCACCCTGCCGGGCAGTTATCATATTTTCCAGCGCAACGGTGAAATTTCTTAAAGTACCGCTTCTGCCTGCTTCGGCATAATCGTTTACCAGCATACCTACCGCGCGATCTACCAGGGCGCGGTCAACTCCGTCTTTGTACCTCAGCCAAAAATTATATGTTTTAAACGCTCCTTCTTTGCCTTCACCGGTTAGCTTCATAATGGTAGATACAACTCTTGGAAGTTTTATCCACGCTTCGACAGGGTCTATATAATCAAGGTAATACACGCTGTCTGTAAGCCTTGTCATGGTATTGTACCTGCTGATTATGGCAAGGTTGCGCTGTCCGAACTTTTGTATGTTTGAATGAATGATATAGTTGGCTTTATGCTGCAACGCCAGTTTGAACAAAAGCTCGCCGTCTTCGTATCTGGTTCCGTTAAAACTTGCGGGGAGCAGACTGGTGTTGGCGCTTTCATCAATTAAATTGCAAGCGTCGTTAATATCACGCAGACTGGCAATAAGGTTTCCAAGCGTGATGTTTTCCTCGCGGCTTCCGCCCATCGGGGGCAGAACCAGCACATTGCCCAGACCCATATCGGCGGGGAATGTTCTTCCTGCCGCTGCTCTTCCTCTTGCACCGCCTTCGTAAGCTTGAGGCCAGGGTTCTCTGGCAACAGCCAGGGTTTTTCTGTTTTGCATATCAACCGCAACCAGCGATAATTCCCTGTCGCTGCCTTTTCCGCCAACGGCGCCGAGTATAACGGCATCCGCTCCCAGCAGTTTTCCGAAATCAACGGCTGTTGTTTCCGACACCAGTCCCGATTGCTGAAAGTCATGCTCGGCAAGCAACCCGTCCACATGCCGCTTTTCCACGATGGTATACCGGTTTGAATTGACAATGAGGATTTGCAGTTCTGCGTACATTGCTTCGGAGTCGTCATTGCTGTCTGTAGAAATTGGAAACACCGCGATGGCGGCATTGGGTTTAAGGTTCCTTTGAAACACCGGATCTAGCGTATCAAAAGCCGCCTTGGTCACTGCCGGAATTTCTCTGAACACCAGCCGTAAATCCCCGGACGCGCCGCTGCCTGAAGCACCTTTGCCGGACGTACTGCCGCTGCTTGCGCAAGCCGCCAATGCGATAATGGTAACAATTGCTGTTATTGCTAATACAATAACAATGGCATTTTTTTTCATGCTATATTCCTAAATTTGAACTTTTGTCCAATTATCTTGGGTTTTTCATATTTTCGATACCTATTAAATCTACTAGGTTTTGCGTTTTTCGTTGTTTTTATACCTAGTAGATCTACTAGGTATGCCTGTTTTTACTATCACTTTTTTAAACTGCGGTATTAATTAGCTAATTATTTTTTCATCTTTCAACAATCATCTTAAATTCGCTCAACATATAAAGCGGAATATCAAACAGATTGCCGTTTTTATTAAAATTCGCAAGCGAGGCGCGGACTTCGGTTTTTGGTAAAAATTTTTCGCGGTAAACAGACAGGCTTTTCGCTTTAAGGTTAATGGATGATTTTACTTCTATGGGAATAATTTTACTGTCCATCTGTACAACAAAGTCAATTTCTGCTGTGGCGCTGTCGTTTGTCCAATAAGTAAGCGTTGTGTTATTAAAATGCTTCATTTCCTGACAAACATATTGTTCGGTTAACGCTCCTTTAAACTCTGTAAACATGGCGTCACCTTCCAGAATGGTTCTTGCGTCCAATCCTGAAATTGCGGAAAGCAATCCAATATCGCAAAAGAATAATTTAAAAGCGCCTGTGTTTGCGTATCCTTTTAATGGAAGCGTCGCATCCTTCGGAAGCGGAAGTTTGGAAACACGCGGCACTTTATGAACAAGACCGCAGTTTTCAAGCCATGCGAGAGAGGTTTCAAATGTAGAGGCCGTAGCGTTTTTCTGAACATCTTTGTAAATAAATTTTTTATTTTCTTTAGAAAGCTGTATGGGGATTGAATCCCATATTAGGCGTGTTCTTTGAAGATCAGTTACAGGAATATGTTTGGAAAAATCCTGTTGGTAAGAAGCTAATATATTATTCTGTATTTCTCTGGCTAAATAAAAATTACGTTCCTTGGAAAACTCCAAAACTGCTTCCGGCATTCCGCCTGTAAAAAAATACATTTTTAAATAATCGATAAATTTATCTTTAAATACTTTGATTAATTCCCAGTCACGGTTTTTAATAAGATCTTTCAATTTTTCTTCGCCTATCGCGGTTAAAAATTCTGAAAACGCAAGAGGATATAGATTCATAAATTCAACTTTACCGACCGGAAAAGATACGCCTTTGTGCATAAAAACGCCAAGCAAACTGCCGGCTGCAACGATATCATATTCCGGCGCGTTTTCGTTAAAATATTTAAGCGCGGTTAACGCATTGGGACACTCCTGTATTTCATCAAAGATAATCAGTGTATTATGCGGATTGATTTTATTACCGGTTTCCAGTTCAAGACCTGTCAGAATTCTGCGTGTATCCATATCCGCAGAAAATAAATCCTGAAGCCTTGAGTTTTTCTCGAACAGGATATAGGCTGTGTTTTCGTAATGCAGCCGCCCAAATTCCTTCATAAGCCAGGTTTTACCAACCTGGCGAATTCCGTTGATAATAAGCGGTTTATGCCCCTTTTTTGCCTTCCAATCCTTTAATTGGTCTATGTTCTGCCTTCTCATAAATCAATTATATAACTTTCCTTGGCAAAAAACAAGAAATATTAGTTTTTTCATTGGCAAAAGCTATCAAATTACTAGTTTTTTCGTTGGTAAAAGATGGTAAATATGTTGTTTTTTCCTTGGCAAAAGCTATCAAATTACTAGTTTTTTCGTTGGCAAAAACCTTGAATTGGCATACTGATATCTACGGTGATTTTAATGGAAATTTATAATTCAAAAAATAAAACGCTAACAAATAAATATTAATTTTTTTTCAACATTTTTCTTTTGGAGGAAAACTATGAAAAATATATTAATGATAATTACCGCGTTGTTTTTAATATCATGCCAGTCAACGCAATCCGGGAATCAAACTCTGCAGCAGGGTATTAACGGAAGATTAACTTATATAGGGAGTTATTCTACAGGAAGTGTCAGCGAAAGCGGAGGCGTTGCGGAGATTGTTGCGTATAATCGTGATAATAAACGGATATACCTTGTAAACGGCGCTCTTGGCAGTCTTGATATTGTTGATGCAGGCGGTCTGCGATCCGGCAGGTTCACTGAAATGCCTTTATACAAGCGCATTGATGTAAGCGCAATGGGCGGGGCAAATGGTTTTAGTTACGGCGATCTTACAAGCGTTGCTGTCAGTACAAGTAATAAAATTATTGCTCTTTCTGTTCATCATAATATTTTCAGTGAACAGGGTTACATTGTTCTGTTGAATTATGAAGGTGAGTATATACGTCATTATCAGGCAGGAGTTCAGCCGGACATGATCTGTTTTACTCCTGACGAACAGTACATTTTGACTGCGGATGAAGGAGAGCCAAGAAATGGATACGGAGCAGGCGGAATTGATCCTCCCGGTACAGTTACAATTGTAAATGTCAAAACTTCTGAAATACGTACTATAGGTTTTGAATCATTTGACAATGCGCAGGCAAGAGCTGATTTTCTCCAAAGCGGCGGTATTTTAAACAGGGGAATTCTTCCCTCTCTTGATTTTGAGCCTGAATATATTTCAATAAGCGAAGACAGCCGTACGGCTTATGTTGCGTTACAAGAGGCGAATGCGATTGCGGTTTTGGATATCGCAAACGGAATATTTACATCTGTAACGGGTTTAGGTTTTAAAAATCATAACTTGCCGCAAAACAGTCTGGATGCTTTAAGAGACGGAAAGGCGGAACTTCGCACACAAAATCTTTACGGCGCTTATCAGCCTGACGGAATCGCAGTTGTAACGATCAAAGGATCAATTTATATATTGACCGCGAATGAAGGGGATGCCCGCGAATGGGGCTCAGGAAGCAGCGCATATAATGATATTCTCCAATATAATATTGACGGCGGCAGAATAGATACGATAAATAATTCTTTAAAAGAAGGACTTGCTGAGGGCGAAAGGTATTTATTCGGAGCGCGTTCTTTTTCAATATGGGATGTAAGCGGCAAAACGGCAAAATTAATTTACGACAGCGGCAGCGAGTTTGAAACACGTACCGCCGAATATTTCCCAAATAACTTTAACGCTTCACATACAAACAACGAATTGGACAGCCGAAGCGGAAGGAAAGGGCCTGAACCTGAATATATTACAACACTGCAGGCCGGAAGAAATATTTTTGCTGTTATTGGCCTTGAACGTATCGGCGGGATAATGTTATATGATATTTCAAATCCTGTATCGCCTGATTTTACCGATTACATCAATACTCGTAATTTTTCAGGTTCAGAACTGAAAAACATGGGCGATCTTGGCCCTGAAGGACTTTTTGCGGTAGAAGGGTCTGCAAGTCCAACCAAACGCCCGCTGATTTTTGTCGCAAATGAAGTATCCGGCACTATATCTGTTTTTGAATTCAGATAAATCCAAAACCGGATATTAAATATTTTATAAGGAGAATTTTATGAAAAAGTCGTTTTTAGCAGTATTTGTTTTAATAACACTTACACTCTTGGGAACAGGTTGTTCAGAGAAAGACGCGTCGGGTAACATTGTAAGAACGGGAAAGGGAAAAGCAAAATATATTTTTGTTTTTGTCGGTGACGGTATGTCGACATCGCATTTTTCCGCTACAGAATATTATTTATCAACAAAAAATAATGTTACAAACTATGATCTAACGCGTTTAAACTTTACCCAGTTTCCGGCAGCTGGTCTTTCAAACACACATGATTATGGCTCATTAATCACGGACTCTGCTTCCGCGGGCACAGCGTTTGCTTCCGGCAGAAAAACATTGTCCAGTATGATTAATATTGATCCAAGAGACGGAAAGACACCGTACAAAACGATAGCCGAGTATGCAAAAGACGCAGGTATGAAAACAGGCATAGTATCAACTGTTACGCTGACTCACGCGACGCCGGCTGCTTATTACGGAAAAATTACAAACAGAAACAATACTGAAGGTAATGCTAATGAACCTATAGGGTTGGGACAGCAGCTTGTTGAAAGCGGTTTTGATTACTTTGCAGGCGGATGGATAGTGTCAAACAGCGATCAAAATGATAGTCATTTGAATGAAGCAAGAAAATTGGGTTACACTGTTACGCGCACACCTGCTGAGTTTAACGCATTAAATAAAAACAGCGGTAAAATTATCGCTCTTGCGGAAAGAGTGCAGGACTCAGGCGCTATGCATTATGAACTGGATCGTAAGCCGTCTGATTTATCTATCGTTGATTTCACCAAAAAGGGAATAGAATTGCTTGATAATCCAAAAGGTTTTTTCATGATGGTAGAAAGCGGCAAGATAGACTGGGCTGCTCACGCAAACGATGCAGGCGCAGTTATTCATGATGTTATTGTGTTTGATAAAGCAATTGAAGAAGCAATGAATTTTTACAAAAAGCATCCAAAAGACACACTTATAATAGTAATAGGTGATCATGAAACCGGCGGTATGACACTAGGCTGGGCAGGAACAGCCGGAATACCGGCTCAAAAAGGCGTGTCCGCGAATCTTGGTATGGGATATTCAATGTATTTTGACAGAATAGCTAAACAAACAAAATCTTATGTCGCTTTTGACAGTGATATAATTAAACCGTATAAAGCAAACGTTCCTGTTTCTCAAAGAAAATTTGAGGATCTTTTTCCGGCTATACTGGAATCATTTGGAATTGACTTACGTCCTGACAGTTTAAATATTACCGAGTTCCAGAAAAACCAGATCGAACTTGCCTTCAGACGCTCAATGGAGATGCAGGCAAACACGCCGCAGGAAGGCTGGAGCGTATTTAACGGAAGTTATGAAGCATTAACAGTTAAATTAACTCAGATACTGAACCAAAACGCCGGTATAGGCTGGACATCTTATTCCCACACAGCCGTTCCTGTCGCTACATTTGCGCTTGGCGTGCAGCAGGATATATTCAGCGGTTATTATGATAATACAGAAATATTTTTCAAACTGGCAAGCGCGATGGGTATAAATGTACAATAAATCTTTTCCTCCAAAGAAAGATATAAACCTAATAAAAAAAGTTGTTATGCGATTGTCTTTTTTGGGTTCTTTTAAAGAATCCAAGAAAGACATCGTGTTTATTATTGTTTCACTTCTTTTTACAGTTTTAATTTTTTTAATTCCTACAGGATTTGAAGATTCAGGTATTCAATCGAATACATTAAAATGCAAAGTACGTATCATTCAGGCAGATAATGAGTATGTCAGAACAATGGGTCCTGTAAAACATGGATATCAAAAACTTGATGTACAAGTGCTTTCCGGCAAAATCGTAAAAACAGGAAACCTTAAAGGTACAATTTTTTCAACGTCTAACAATCTTACAGGTAGAATGGAAATGGATAAATTATTTACAGAAGGTGATATCGCTTATGCGGTATTAACTCTTGCAAATGATAATACTGTTTCAATGATCCGGGTTATGGATCATTACCGTACAGATAAAATAATTATCTTAAGCGCTCTGTTTATAATATTAACTATTTTTATAATGGGATGGATGGGAATAAAAATATTATTAACATTTATATTTTCCGCTTCCATGCTTATAAAAGTTCTTTATCCCATAATGCTGCGCGGTTATGATCCTATTATTATATCGCTGCTTGTAACGATATTTATTTCTGCTTTAATATTATTTCTGGTTGCAGGTCTTTCAAGACGCGCATTATGCGCTTTTTTAGGAACAGCAAGCGGAATTTTATTTACCGCTGTTTTGTCATATATTTT
>Ga0209755_10000682_pt1 | contig 59410 bp, 59 predicted proteins | sample TergutCo191P1_FD_187301 | JGI IMG/M metagenome (GOLD analysis project Ga0209755, IMG submission 187301) | Cornitermes sp. P1 segment gut microbial communities from Petit-Saut dam, French Guiana - Co191P1 (SPAdes) (version 2) | ecosystem: Host-associated > Arthropoda: Insects > Digestive system...
ACATTTTATCAAACGAAAAGAGCGTCCTATTTCCAAGCATAATCCCACTATATCAGAGGAAACGAGACCTCTTAGGGCTTCGTTTTCTCTCGCGAAGTGGCAAACTCGGGTCATAGCATATTTCTTCGCTGTTTTCAATATTGAGTTTTTAATCTGCTCTTTGGGAGAGGGGCAAGTGCGCACCTATATCAAAGCAATTTTATTCATTGATTGTTAACTCTTGCGTTTGTCGTGCTCTTTGGAATATATCCCGGTCAGTCGCTAAGTTTAATGAAAACTTTGTATTGGCATGCAAGGAGCTATTATGTATAATTGCAGTAGGATAGTTGGAAGTTCGCACTTGCAGGAGGTGTTATCGGGATTGCCGAGTAAAGACCAAAATCCCATGTAAAAATACCAAAGCCACTTATCGATAAGTTGGGATTGTCAGCGGGTGACATACTGGTAATATATGAAGATAAGAAGATTGAAAATAATGGTACTATTTCACAAAATAAAAAAAATCTGATATAGAATATTATTTCAAAATTAAAAAGGGGGCTCTTCATGAAGCAGACAATAGCACATGTTGCCTTGGTAGTGCGCGACTATGATGAGGCAATAGAATTTTTTACCAATAAACTCAACTTTGAGCTTATTGATGACACTTACCAACCAGAACAAGATAAGAGATGGGTTGTAATTTCGCCTCCTGGCTCACAAGAAACTACTTTGCTTTTAGCAAAAGCATCAAACCCAGAGCAAAAAAAACATATAGGGAATCAAACGGGAGGACGAGTTTTTCTGTTTTTAAGCACAGATGATTTTTGGAGAGACTACAATAGTATGGTTTCAAAAGGAGTTGAATTTACAAGAGAACCTAAAGAAGCTGAATATGGCACAGTTGCTGTGTTCAAGGACTTATATGGCAATCTGTGGGATTTGGTTGAATTTAATAAGTAAATCCATTTAAGCTGATATCGTACGCAGAGCAGTCAAAGTCGAAAGGAAAAGAAATAATAAAAAAAATCATTTTCCCTCTTGGCAAACGAGGTTATTGAAAAGCCGCCAATTGAGGGCGTCGGCAACTAAACCAGCTTGCCGGTTTTTTTCTGCCGATTTCTGAGCACCAGTGAAAAGATGCAAGCAAAGAAGCATGACGCAGCGAAGAGTATAAATCCTGAGGAAAAAGCCATCGCAACGCCTGCCTCGCCGTGTGTGGCAGTGAAGGAAATGCGTGCCTGGTTAATGACGCCGCCTATCAAAAAATGTGAAGGAATCGCAAAAATACCCACAAGGGTCAAAATAGTTGTCATTACCGACTCAATTGCATCTGAAAACAGCTTGGCTATCACAGCCATAACAGTCGGGAAAATCGGTGCAACGCCAAAACCGGATAAGACAATAAAAACGGCTCCGCGCTCACCCAAAATGAGCCCAATTGTGATAAAAATCCCCGCAACAGCCGTTGCAATTGCAAGTGAGTTGATAAAACCGATTCTGTCGATAAATGGACCGAGAACGAGTCTTCCCAGCGTGAAACAAACAAAGTACAAAGTCAAAAACAGCCTTGCAGTATCGCTTTCAAAGCCGAATGAGGATACAAGATGATTTGCAAACCAGTTTGCAACGCCTGTCTCAGATACAAGTCCGAGGGATAATATAATAAATACAAGCCAAATCGTAGGTTTCTTTACAATTGCGAGATATCCTGTTTTTTTCTTAGATTTACGCTCTTTATGCAGTCTGCCGAGAATAACCGGTATAATCGGGAGTAGTGCAAATGCGGTGGCTATGAGGTAGACATATCTCCATGCTGTTATTTCGGTGCCAAATTGCGCGGCGATAATTGCGGTTGAAACCATAGGGGCAAAAACTGCTCCTGCGCCAAATGAAAAATGCGCAAGGTTCATCATTGTGCCTGTGTTTTTTGTGAAAATCTTTGCGGCAATAACGCCGTTTGCTATCTCTAACGCTCCGAATGCGAAGTTAAGCACAAAAAAGCTTATAAGCAGTATCGGAAAACTTGGCGAGAAGAATATGCAAATGCCGCCTAGTGTTATAAGGAGCATTCCAAATATGTGGCATATTTTAATCCCTATCTTCTCTGATATAAAGCCGGTGACTGTGCAACCGAGTAGATAGCCTGCCGCGTTGACAGCAAAGAGCATCCCCAACTGGAACTCAGTCAGTGAAAACTCAATCTGGATATTGGTATTGACTGCGCCGCGCAGGATATCCGCAACGCCGATAATAGCGAAAGATGAAAAAACCGCTATCGTAAACAGTATATAATTGCGTTTTTCGTTTGAAGAATTGCTCAGTTTGTTATTTTTCATGACTTCTCCTATATAGTAAGCCTCAGGCACAACTACACAGTATAGCACTCATTGTAGGACTAAGCAAATAATATCGCGAGATGGTGTTGCCGGTAAGCGAGGCGTCGCAAAACACAGGTTGGTTACAACCAAGGCACGAGTACTGCTGCGGAAACTTGAGATGATGAGGCAGACTTGTGTGCTACGGCTGTAACCATTGCGAGTTTTGCTACGCCTCGCTTACCGGCAACAAGCGGCAGGCAGGGGCAAACCATATTGCAATATTGGTAAAACTGCGATATACTGAGGGAAATTTTCTATGAGGTGGGCATGATGGAAGACAGAGGTATGAACGAGCGCGTTCGCAAGCTGCGCAAGGAAAGCGCGACCACGGAACCAAAGCTCTGTATCGAACGCGCAATGCTTGTGACCGAGGCGTATAAAGAAAACGAAGGGCGCGTGTCTACACCGATGCTCAGGGCGCTGGCGTTTAAGAATATAATGGAAAACAAAACGCTCTGGATAGGGCAGGGTGAGCTTATAGTCGGAGAAAAGGGGGCAAGTCCTCAATCTGCGCCAAGTTTTCCGGAAATATGCTGCCACACCCTGGAAGATATGCAGGTTATGAACGAAAGAGACTTGATATTCTTTAGGGTAAAAGCGGAAGATTTTAAAACACAAGAGCAAAGCATTATTCCCTTTTGGAAACGCCGCGCACTAAGAGAAAGGCTTCTCTCCGCTATGACCCCCGAGTGGAAAAACTGCTACAGCGCGGGAATATTTACAGAGTTTATGGAGCAGCGCGGACCAGGACACACGGTTGGGTCAAAGCAGATATACCAAAAGGGCTTTTTGGATTATAAGCTGGATATCGAAGAAGCAATAACAAAACTCGATTATCTTAACGACCCCCATGCGGTACAAAAGCGCGAACAGCTTATGGCAATGAGCATTTGTTGTGATGCGATTATTGCGCTGGGAAGCCGCTACGCTGCCTATGCCCGTAAGCTCGCCGAAATAGAAACCAATCAGGCTCGCCGGCTTGAGCTGCTGCAAATTGCGGAAAACTGCACTGTAGTCCCGGCAAGAAAGCCGCAGACATATTGGCAGGCAATCCAGATGTACTGGTTCGTGCATATCGGGGTTACAAACGAACTTAATCCCTGGGACGCCTTCAGCCCGGGGCGGCTTGATCAGCATCTTTATCCATTTTACAAAAAAGACTGCGCGGACGGTACGCTTGACAGGGAAAAAGCGCTGGAATTACTTGAGTGTCTATGGGTCAAGTTTAATAATCAGCCTGCTCCGCCAAAGGTTGGCGTAACTCTTAAAGAAAGCGGAACATACACGGATTTTGCAAATATCAACACAGGAGGTATTGCGGAGGACGGCAGTGACGGCGTAAATGATGTGAGCTTTCTTATTCTGGACTGCATGGATGAGATGCGTCTGCTGCAACCAAGCTCCAATGTGCAAATCAGCCGCAAGACGCCCAAAGCTTTTTTAAAGCGTGCATGTGAGATTTCAAGAAAAGGATGGGGTCAGCCGGCATTTTATAACACCGATGCAATAGTGCAAGAGCTGCTTAACGCGGGCAAGAGCCTGGCGGACGCAAGACTCGGCGGGGCAAGCGGCTGCGTTGAAACGGGCGCTTTTGGAAATGAGGCGTATATATTAACCGGCTATTTCAATTTGCCGAAAATACTTGAAATAACACTCAATAATGGCTACGACCAAAGATTAAAAAAACAATTAGGTCCAAAAACAGGAAAAGCGGAGAGCTTTAAGTCTTACGAGGATGTGTTTGAGGCATATGTAAAACAGATTGAATACTTCGTGGATATAAAAGTTGCCGGTTCTAATGTTATTGAGCAGTTTTATGCGCAGTATCTCCCGGTACCGTTTTTATCAATTGCAACCAATGACTGTATTTCTAAGGGAAAAGACTATAATGCGGGCGGAGCGAGATACAATACAAGCTACTTGCAGGGCGTTGGAATAGGTACGGTTACAGATTCGCTATCCGCGATTAAATATGCGGTTTATGATAATGCTCTTTTTTCCGCAGAGCGTCTAAAGAAAGCGCTGGCGGTCAATTTTGAGGGCTATGATGACCTTCTGAGCGTTGTGAAGAACAAAGCGCCAAAATATGGAAACGATGATGATTATGCAGATTCGATAATGCAATCTGTTTTTGAAAGCTATCGCGCGATTGTCACCGGAAGACCGAACACCAGGGGCGGCGAGTTTCGTGTCAACATGCTGCCAACCACCTGTCATATCTACTTCGGAGAAGTGACCGGGGCAACCGCCAATGGAAGACTTGCGGGCAAACCTGTTTCTGAAGGTATATCACCGACACAGGGCGCCGACACGAAAGGTCCGACCGGAGCGCTCAAGTCTGCGGCAAAGATGGATCATTTAAGTACGGGAGGCACGCTTTTAAACCAGAAGTTTGCAACCGACGTCCTGCTGGGGGAGGTTGGGCTTGATAGTATGGCAAGCTTGGTAGATACGTATTTTGATATGGATGGGCATCATATCCAGTTTAATGTGATGGATCGAAAAACTCTTATTGACGCACAGAATAATCCCGGGGAGTATAGAGACCTCATTGTGCGCGTGGCAGGCTATAGCGACTATTTCGGGAATTTGAGCCGCGCACTCCAAGATGAAATAATCGACAGAACAGAGCATGGTCTGGAGAGCCTTTGACAAGGTCACGAAACCCTATTCCGAAAAATAATTAATACAAAGTAATCAAACATCAAGACAGGGCGGCGAAATGAAATCGCCTCAATAGGATGCTATGCATTTGCGTTATGCAATCGCATAACGTTTTACATAGTATATTAAATATAGTCAGCAGTAAGAAAAAAGTTTGTATTACAAAGATACCTGTGGGGGTGACCAAATTTGAAGAAGCTGCAAACATTTCCGGATAAATGCACCGGTTGCGGGATATGTGAAGATGTCTGCGCAAAAACATGGAATAAGTCAGAAGACAAAGCGAAAAGCTCGATTCGTATTCGGCCGCTGGAAGAGGGCGGCTACAGTATGGACGTCTGTGATCAATGCGGAGATTGCCGCGCAATGTGCTCAATGATGTCCCTGATGACAGACAAAACAGGCGTCGTGCGTCTTAACAAAAAAACCTGCGTCGGTTGCCTTATCTGCGTTGCCGAATGTCTGCGTGGCTACATGTTCTATAATGACGAGCTGCCAACGCCATTTAAGTGCATCGCATGTGGTATATGCGCGAGAAATTGTCCAAGCGAAGCATTATCGATAGTGGAAAGTGAGGAGTAGTATGCAATTTGTTGAAAAAGTTGAAAACGACTATCGGCATCATATAGCAAGCCGCGCTGAAATAATGGAAATGAAATCAAAGCATAAGGTATTGGCAACATACAAATATGCGCCTACAGTAGTTGAAAAAGGCTATAACAACCGCAGCCTGTATATCAGCGTTGGAGGCGCTTTTGATACATCAAAGCAGGATCCGCTCATCTCGAAGCTAATCGGAGACAAAGGCGTTGTAATCGGCGAAAAAGCCGTCACAGAAACCATGAAAGAAAAATTCGTAGGCGGCAAAGGCTTTGACCTTTATCATCTATGGAAAGCTGTAGAAGATACTACGAAGTGGCACGCTCCGGAAAACGAAATATGCATTTCCCCCGGTCCGCTATGCGGAATTACACAATATCCGGGTACCGGCAAATCGCTCATTTGTGCCATCTCCCCGATAACAGGGCTGCCGTTTGATAGCAATGTCGGGGGATACTTCGGACCTTTTTTCAAGTTTTCCGGCTTCGATGTCCTGGAACTGCAAGGTATAGCAGAGGAAAATGTCATAATATACATTGACGGAAACGAACATACCGTAACCATAGAAACCGCACCTGAGGAAGCAATAGATAGTCATATAATCTGTGAACAATTGCATGAAATGTATGCGGAAAATGATACTGACAAAGAGAATATTTCCGTAATCGCCAGCGGACGAGCCGCCGAACACTCATATGTGGGATGCCTGAACGTTTCATTCTGGGATAAGCGGCGCAACTGCGCCCGTATCAAGCAAGCCGGACGCGGCGGTATCGGCACGGTGTTTCGCCGCAAGAATATAAAAGCTGTAGTAGTGCGATTTCGCGGGGTACACGGCGACCTTAATAATCCAGCAAAAAAAGGACTGATAAATGCGGCGGGGGTGCGTTTGCACACAGAAATGGCTACGCTGGATACAAAGCAAAACAATATGCGCAAAATCGGCACGGCAAATATAATTGAAGTTATGGATCGCTATGACCTGTTGCCAACGCATAATTACCGCTATGGCGCGCATCCGGAAACACCAAAAATTTCTTCAAAGGTTTTTATCGAAAAATATGTCACACAGAATGTGCCGGACGGATGCTGGTTTGGCTGCTCCATGAGCTGTGCAAAGGCAGCCGACAACTTTGCGCTCCGCACAGGAGCCTATAAGGGCAGTAAGGTCTGTGTTGACGGACCGGAATACGAGAATGCGGGCGGACTGGGTTCCAATGTTGGTTGCTTTGACCCTCACTGGATTTTGGAAGCAAATTTTTATTGTGACACATATGGTATCGATACGATATCCCACGGCACAATGACGGCATTTGCTCAAGAATGCTATCAGCGGGGATTTATAAATCTCGATGATACCGAGGGGCTTGATATGCGCTGGGGCAACGGTTTTACACTTAATGAGCTAATGCACCAAATGGTTGCGGGAGACGGGTTTGGCGTTATTGTCGGAAAGGGAATTCGTCAGCAAAAGCGCATCTTTGCCGAGCGTTTTGGAAAACCCGCGCCTGAGTATGCAAAAATGCTCGATGGCAGAGCTTGGCAAAGCATTGAGGCGCCGATTATTGAAAAGCCAATCCCCACAGCTTTTTTTAACGAAAAACTTCTAGACTGCGAGTTTCTAAGAGCCGAGGGTTATGACGACGGACAAGTCTTGGAAGAAATCAAAGACACGATGTATGAAAACGCAGGAGCGAACAATAACAGCGCGTTTATAGCAAAACCTGATCGCTGGCAGAAAATTGAAGGGATTCCTACAATCAGCCGCGAAGAAATTGCCGGGTGGGAGGTTGGCAAGCCATATTACAGTGATGACCCCGACTGTGAGTATACAAACGGTCGCCCTTGGATAAAGATGACGCCGGAGCAAGTAGCGGAGATGGCGGAGTTTGGAATGGAAAACAAGGGTCTTGAATATTCGGAATACTTAATGAAAGAATCTCTTGCTCAGCAAGGCGGATATGCATTATGCAATAAAGGACCTCAACACGACGAAGCATGGCTCATTTTCATGGACATGGTAAACAACCAAATACCGACATTTGAGGACAAGGCAGAAGCTCTTCATTATTTCCCGATGTTTCGTACATGGTTTGGACTTCTCGGACTTTGCAAGCTTCCGTGGAACGACGTTACGCCTGTAAATAACAAATATGAAAAAGAACCGGCAAAAATACCGGAGCATGTACAAAATTACTTTGATATTTATGAGGGCGTGACAGGGTTTAGGCATGACGAAGCATCAATGATACGCCAAAGCGAGCGAGTATACACATTCCAGCGCATTTTCATTTTGCGCATGGGCAGCGGACAGCGCATACATGACAAACCGCCCGGACGCTCAATTGGACCAATAACAGAAAGTGAATATATCTCCAGAGCCGAGCGTTATGATAAGCAAATGAAAGAGATAATAGGCGTCGATCCGGAAGGAAAAACTATTGAAGAAAAAGTAAAGATAACAATGGATTATAGATGGAGTCAATTTGAGCAACTTGTAGATGCGGTTTATAAACGCCGCGGATGGACTCCAAACGGCATTCCAAAAATCGAGAAACTAATCGAGCTTGATATGGATATTCCGGAGCTGGTAGAAGTCGTAACACCATATCTACGTGCCGAAGGTTTCCTGCCTGCCGAATGACGCGGCAAAAAGAAATGTCATCAAAAAATGAGACCCGCCGCCTATAGAGGCGTGGGGCTTACAGAATTGTTAAAAGCTCTGTTGAGGTGTCCAAATGAACAAGCCGGCAATAATCTTAAATAATCGCCCGTACCCATATGCCGAAGGCGCAACGATAAAATCCCTGATGGCAGAGAATAACTATGATTTCAGCCATATCATAGTTAAAATAAATTCCGCCGTCATAGAGGAAGAAAACTGGGCAAAAGCAATAATCGCCGCCGGAGACAATGTGGAAATAATACATATCTTCGGCGGTGGATAGAATGTAGTTACGCCCTGCAAATACAGCTTACAAGAGGGTCGATATGGACTTTTTCGAGACTTACATTCAGCCCGTCAAAAATTACTAATCCATCATTGCTGACGGGCATGCCGAGCAGAAGCTTTGCAACTTCCAGAGCCTGCAATGTTCCTAAAACACCAGGAGTCGGACCTATAACGCCGAAAGGCTTTCTAGGTTCGTCTTTTTTTATATTTGGAAATAAACAACGCAAACAAGGCCCGTCGCCGGGAATCACAGTCATCATCTGTCCGTAAAACTCGCCGACACCCGCGTGGACAAAAGGTCGCTTCGCCGCAATGCATGCATCGTTTATTATAAAGCGGGTATCAAAGTTATCTAAGCAGTCAACAATGACGTCATATTGCGGAACAATCTGCGAGGCAAGCGCTTCGTCAAAAATGCAACTGTATGCGGAAGCTTCAAGTTTTGGATTTAGTCCCAACAATCGCTCGCGTGCCGTTATTGCCTTTAGGCGTCCGATATCATCCATCGTGAACAGTAACTGGCGATTCATATTTGAAAGTGAAACGACGTCATTATCACAAAAACCTAAATGCCCAACCCCCATAGCGGTAAGATAGCTCAGCACGGGTGCGCCCAATCCGCCGCATCCGACAACCAAAACAGACGCATCGGCAAGCTTTTGCTGACCTATTTCGCCAATCTCTTTCATCATGATCTGGCGGCTGTAAATATTAAAAAAAGTAGAATCAATGAGCATAATATCCCCTCAGAACAAACCGGATGCTGCTTATTGCAGACGGAGCCTTGCAGTCCGCATGTGATCGCGGATGCAAGCACGGGTAGAATAGAGCATCTTATCTTGGTAACCACTTAGAGTTTGATTTAATCAGCGTTTACCTTGACTTCTGACCACTTTTAGGGTCTTGCTTGTGAGCAATAAGCTGGCATTCAAGCTCGTGTTTTTCCTCTTCCGCTTGCTCTTTTTTTTCCGTTTTGATTTCCCAATGCATAAGCACGGAAATAGCGCCGCGCAGGGCAATTATAGTGCCTAAGATTATAAGTTCATTCCAGTCGCGCTCAGTTACAGTTCGTAAGACCTCGCCTGCAAGCTTGAACTCCAGAGCTAATGCTATCCCTTGCGCCAGCATAAGCTTAACATGCCGCTCCCGGTGGAAGTAGTTCCAAACACTTTTTCCAACGGTGACCATAAGAATGGTAACACCGACCATATTGCATATTACTATCGCCGCTTGAATGATGACGAACTCAATACGTGCAACCATACTGAAGATATTTGCTATGTCGCTAAACATGGATAAACCGCCTATCAAAAAAAATTATTGACAGTATAGTACTTTTCTTTGGAAAAGGCAAGCTGCAATTGAGTTTTCAGAGATGTCCTGACAAAGCAATTGTTCCAAAGAGCCGTAACAAGCAATCAGATACGAAATATGCTCATGTTTACATAACCAAGCAGTAATGCGATTATGCCTAAAATAGCTAAATGCAGCGGATAAAAGACATAAAACAGCCATTTCATCCTCTTGCCGCGTTGCCCGTTATACCTCAGCAGCAGCAGTCCCGCCGCAATGCATCCAATGGAAAAAGTCGCGTTGGCAATCCAATAATTGCTATCTCCGATATATGCTGCTCCACCATACAGTTCCATCATAGCGTTCGGACCCATCCCCTTCAGACTGATTAATGCCATAACAGAAGAAAATGCTATAAATGCCGCGGCAACAAGGGGCGGCACGATCCGTCTTTTGTTCTCGTTTCGGATTCTATGATATAACAGTACAACAACAATGCCAATAATCCCCCAGTCAAAGGACAGCACAGCCGAAACCAGCAGAATTAGAGCAAATAGTAGCCAAAAAATCAGTCGTTTTTTTATTTTATCATTGAGCAACAGGACAATAATGCTCAGTGCTATGGTGAACATGATATTTGGCATAAACACCTGAAAGACCAGGATGTGAAAGGGTATAGCAATCATACCGAAAATCAATATTCTAAGTATATATTTTTTCAAATTATCGGTATACTTATAGCCCTCAGCTACTAGATATCCCATTATTGGAAAAGTAAGTCCTCCCGCAATCATCAGCGGAAAAAACAGCCATAAAGGCATAATCTCATAAAATGCGTAGAAAATGTGGTTAAGAAGCATACCTATAATTGCAATCCATTTAAGTTTATATGCGTCAAGTGATACTTTCCCCATGATAACTCTCCCCTTATATATCTTTGTTTTGGCTGGTGCGGTAACTCGAAATGAATAAGTCTCTCGAAATTGTTCATAGCCGTGCTATATTTTTTTTAAGTATAACAGATTCACCTAATTTACACTATCATATTTTGCATTTCTTTTTCACAACTCATGCGTACAAGACGCCCCGTGACCGGCAACGCGTGCATAGCCACAGAGGGCTTGTTGTATGACGCCGAAATATGCGGTTTTATCTGAAAAAAGCAGCGCGGATGGCTCTTACACTTGACATAAGGCATTATTTGTGGAACAATTGCGTCAACAATAGTTATGTATGTCTTTTGATATATGGAGGGTATGTGTATGCAAAAGCGTTTTGCCTCAATAGCAAGTATAGTACTTGTATGTGTTATGGTAGCAGGATTTGCCGTTGCTTTTTCTTTTGATAATAGAGCGTCCGGGAACCAGCCGGAATCCCCGGATACACCCGGCGTGCACATATTGTCAGAGGAAACCGTCGCAGTTTTGGCTGAGACTACTACGTTTCCGTTTGGTGACGTGGGTCCGCACGATTGGTTTTATAATTCGGTCGTCTGGGCATATAGAAACGAAATTATGAACGGCACAAGCAGCACGGTGTTCTCGCCGCATAGCAATATGACCCGCGCAATGTTAGTTACCGTGCTATGGCGCTACGCAGGCAGTCCACCCGCAGGCAACCCGGCTTTTATTGACGTTGCGGCTAATAGATGGTACAGTACCGCTGTCGCCTGGGCAAATGAAAATGATATTGTTCACGGTCATAATGCGTTTATATTCGGTGTCAATGAGCCTGTGACCCGCGAGCAAATGTACACGATTCTCTATCGCTATATGATTTTTGCCGAGCTGACAATAAATCTTGATGATGAGCCTCGGATTTTGCGATTTGAGGATGAGGAGGAAATAAGTGATTGGGCATTAGATGCTATGTATTTAATGTATGACGCAGGAATTATGTTTGCTCAAGGCACTTTAGACCGCAGTGCCAGACCAAGGGTAAACGCTTTTCGCGGAGAGGTAGCGGGAGCAATGTATTTCTTCGATTTATATTCCGAGCCTATTTCGGTTACCATGCCAGGCGATTCCTGAGGAAAAGGAGCATTGATGCGCATTTACTTAATGGTTGATTTCGGTAGTACGTACACTAAGGTAACCGCTGTTGATTTGGAAAATGAGATTTTAATCGGCACGGCGCAATCACCGACAACCGTTTTCTCAGATATCACATTAGGGCTGAATCTGGCTTTGGAAAAATTATATAATACACATAATTTCAGACCTGAGGATGTTTGCGGAAAATATGCATGCAGCAGCGCCGCCGGAGGGCTGAAAATGGCAGCGGTGGGACTGGTTCCGGATTTGACGCTCAAGGCAGCAAAAATGGCGGCATTAGGCGCCGGGGCAAAGGTTCTTTGTTCATATGGCTTTGAAATAGACAGTGATATCGCAAATGAAATCGAACATATGCAATGCGATATAGTTTTATTGTGCGGCGGAACCGATGGCGGCAATAAAACCGTCATTTTGCATAATGCCGGGGTTTTAGCAAATTCCAATATCAGTTGTCCGATTCTGGTTTGCGGAAACCGCTCAGTATCTAAGGAAATCAGAGCGCATTTGGAGGCAGGAGGAAAGAAGGTTTATACCGCGGGCAATGTCCTGCCCGCAGTTGACTGTGTTGATGTTGGTCCTGCACAGTCGCTGATACGCGAGATTTTTATATCTCACATAATTTCGGCAAAGGGACTGGACAAGGCTGAGTCTTTTTTTCAAAATAGTATTATCCCAACGCCTATGGCTTCGCTTAGCGCTGCGGTTCTTTTGGCTGATGGTACCGGTAAGGAGTCAGGCATTGGCAGTCTTTTGGTCGCCGAGATTGGCGGGGCAACGACCAATATTCACTCGGTTGCAAACAATAGCCCGGTTACAAGTCATGCTATAATCAGAGGGCTCATGGAACCCAGAGTTTCGAGGACTGTTGAGGGCGATATGGGGATTCGTTACAACGCGCGGACTATTTTCGACTATGAGGGAGCAGAGCGGCTCTGTGCACAGGCGCTTAAGCTCAGCGAGGAAGTGCCGCCGGACTGCATAGACCCTGACATATATACGCGGCTGCTCAGCGAAAATGCGGACTATATACCACAAAACAAAACAGAAGCAATAATGGACGTTTCTCTGGCGATGGCGGCAGTCGAAACTGCTACGCAGCGTCACGCGGGTTATACAAAGTCAGAGTATACAGTTGCCGGGGAGGTCACTCTGCAATACGGCAAAAACCTACTTGACGTCAAAAACATTTTGGGAACCGGGGGCATTTTCAGGTATGGCGAGCGACCTGACGCGATTTTAAATACGGCGCTTTTTGATAATGAGCTGCCCTGGAGCCTAAGACCAAAATCACCCAAGGGCTATGTAGATTGCGAATATATTTTCTATGCAATGGGGTTATTATCGCAGGATTTTCCTGACGAAGCTTTGCGAATCATGAAAAAGTACTTAAAGGAAGTGGAGATAGAAGGTGAGAAAAGTCATAAAAACAGCCAATAAATTTGCTATTTATATCTCCGCAATTCATATGGGCTGCCTGCTGCTGCTTATTGTACTTGATGTTTTTTTAAGAAATACTTTTATGATTTTTATTCCGGGTGTATTCGAGCTGTCCAGGCTGCTTCTTTCCGTGTCTGTGTTATTTGCTCTCGCATATGCAAATGATGAGAAGAAGCATGTTGTCGTTGAGCTATTATATAAAGCGCTGCCGCGTACATGCAGGCGGATTCTTTCAATTATCTCCTCATTATTCTTTGTTGCAGTTACAGGTGTTTTGAGTTGGTTTCTTGTGCGTTTAGGCATCTTGCAGTATGAGGAGATGCTCGTAACTCCTGCTCTTAGGATTGCGGTTTGGGTTTTTACTATAATTTGCGCATTAGGAATGCTCTTACTGTGCCTTTCGGCATTTTGCAGCTTGTTATATTCAGAAAGAGATGGTGAGGTGCAATGACTCCAATTGAAATCGGAATTATAGGGATTGTTTTATTGGTGTTCTTACTTCTTATCCGTGTGCCTGCCGGAATTTCTCTGATTATAGCGGCGGCTGTTGGAAGCAGTTTACTAACCTCCGTAGAAATTGCACTTATGGAAATAAGCGAGCGGATTATCAGCATAGTTCAAACTCACTCATTGGCGTCGATTCCTTTTTTTACTCTTATGGGTATTCTTATATCAAAGTCAAATTTGAGCGTTTATCTATATAGCTTTATAGCTTTACTGTCAGGAAAAAAGCAAAAAGCCGGATTTACCGCGCACCTTTTTAGCGCCGCGCTATTATTAGTTGCTCCAATAAGTGTTGCTTTTGTGGTTTTTGGATTTTTGACCTCAGGCTTTGTCGGGCATACGCTTGTGTCTTGGATTATTCCGGGCATTTTGGTCATTGTACTTTTTGCAATTGTGCTGCCTATAGCCGCGTATCTGCGTCCGGGTTTAATGACAGAATCAAAAGTAGTGCAAGTCAGTATTCGGGATGCAGTTAAGACAGTCTGGATTATTCCTGTTTTACTCTTTGTGGTGTACGGCGGACTCTTTTTCGGATGGCTGAGACCTGCTGAGTCTGCTGCGGCCGGTGCAACGTTAGTTTTGATTTTTGCTATTTCATCGCGGCAAATTAATCTGAGCGGTTTTTTTGCAGCTCTTGTTCAAGCCGCAAAGAGTACTGCCCGGATTTCTCTCCTTATCATTGGCGGAAGCCTTTTTGGTTTTTTTATGATTAGAAGCTTGGTTATCAGCGCACTGAGCAGCGCTATTGCTTCAACTGATTTTTCCTTAATAGTTACGGTTGCTATTTTTTTGTTGGTGGTTTTCATTGTAGGGATTGCTATGGACAAGATGGCGGCGCTTGTCATTGTGACGCCAATAGCCTATCCTATACTTGCAGGACCGTTAGTAAGCGAAGCATGGCTGGGCGTAATGATTATACTTATACTCTTTGTTTCGCACCTGCTTCGTCAGACAGATAATGATTGCCTTGTCGGTGCATCAAAGGATAATCCATATACTGTCGAGATTTTTCCGGCACGGTTGCCGCTTATTGCTATATTGATGGCAATTTGCGCTTTTACAATGCTTTTTCCGATAATTGCAACCGTTCTTCCAAGACTAATGCGCGGATGGTAGCAAAACAAGCGCCGCGGCGTCTATCTCGCTTGTCCATAAAGATAAGGGACTGTTTGATGCGCTTGTCAGTAGTGAAAATCGCCCTCGCAAAAGCGCCCAAAGCTACGGATACCTCAGGTTATGTGTAAATGTATTTGTACTGAAATAACACCAAGATTAGAAAATTTTTAACAACTTCGCGCTTGCAAAGACCTGAGAAAAATGGTAGTATCTTGGTTGTTATGTGTAAGTTAGGAACCCGTTTTTACATTACATATGAGCACTTAGACCGAGGGAGGCAAGAATGAAAGCATTTGTAGATAGGATGTGGGCGCAGCTCAGAGAATACATGAGCAAAATGTCAAAAAGCAGCAAAATTAGGCTTGCGATCCTGTCGGCATTAATAATAGTATTGGCGATAGTTGCGGTAAGCTTAATTAGCCGCACAAATTTTGTAACTCTTTACGTAGCCTCAGACCTTGCTCAAGCAGGACAGATTCAAGCGTCATTGCGGGAAATGGGCGTTACGCCGCAAATTGACGGGCTTAGAATAATGGTTCCGGAAGAAAGAGTAAACGAGCTTCGAGCCACATTATCCGCTGAGGGAGTTATGGGACCTGCCGGACCGAATTTTGATATTATGTCGCAAGCCGCAGGATTTGCGGTTACAGAGTCTCACGCTCGTGAACTATACGATGCGCAGGATTCAGAGCATATACGGCAAGCAATACTGATGAACTCACGAATATTAAATGCAAATGTTATCGTGCGCAGGGGTGAAACCTCCCCATTTCGGGCAGCACATGGGGTCAGAGCGCCTCATGCCGCGGTAATGCTTTTTATAAGGGGCGGCGACAGGATTTCCGGACAGGAAGCGCAGGCAATTGCCGACTTCATAAGAGGTGCGGTGCCGGGGATAACATATGAGAATATACATATCACAGACTCAAATGGTAATTCCTACAGGGTTGGCGATGCACTCACGATTGATACTGAGTCCGATATGGAAATGCGCATTGCGTTTGAAAACTTGCTGACCGAGCAAATAAGATTAGCTGTTGAGCAAATGATTATTCCGATATTCGGTATTAACAACATAAGGGTAACCCCAAATGTCAGATTAAATTGGGACATGGTGCAGCAGGAGATGGTAGAATTTGCCCCTCCGATTGCCGGAGAGCTGCAAGGTATGTTCCGGAGCGCTTTTGACACTTGGGAAGCGGCGAGAAGGGATGACCTTGCAATTGGTATTCCAGGAACCGACTCAAATGAGCTTGGAACCGGAGGGACTCCGGAATATCCCTTCGGAACGCTTGAGGACGGTGAACTATATGAGCGGCGAGTCAGCGAGAGAAATTATGAAATTAACCAGACCACTACTGTGATTAACCGCTCGCAGGGCAATATAGAGGCAGTTACTATTGCGGTGCTCGTAAATGCCGACGCCATTGAGGGCGATTTTGGTATTGAAGTTGCAGAGCTTGTATCATTCGGCGCGGGTGTGCCTATAGCGAATGTCAGTGTCCAGCATATTCCGTTCGGATATACAGACACAACACTTGCAGACATGTATGCCGATTGGGAAGCGTTTCAACAGCAGGAGCGGACAAGGGCGCTTATCGAGACGATAATCCGCTACTCGGTTATATTGCTTCTCGCGGTGATGCTGCTGCTCTTAATCAGAACTATAATAAGAGCGGTTAAGCCTCCGCCGGAACCTGAACCATTACTTGCAGGCGCGGGTGGGATAGACTATCTTGCCGATGATATTGAAGGTGAAGATTATCCGCCTGTGGATACAATAGAATATGAAGACGTCGATTTGCATACAAAGCAGCCCGGACTTGAGCAGATAGAGCGGTTTATCGATAAAGACCCGGGAGCCGTTGCGCAACTACTCCGCAATTGGCTAACCGATGAATAGGGTGGGAAAATGGCACATAATAGCTTGTCCTCGAAGGAAAAAGCAGCAATACTACTGATTAGCCTGGGAAAAGAGTACTCAGCCGAACTGTATAAATATTTGTCTGAGGACGAAATCAGCGATATGACCCTCAGTATAACGACGACAAGAAGAGTAGAACCGCAAATAAGAGAGCAGATTATCAACGAGTTCTACGAAATGTGTCTGACACAAAAATTTATAACAGAGGGCGGAATAGATTATGCTCGAGAAATCTTAGAGCAGGCAATCGGAGCTGACAAAGCGGAGGAAATGATTAGAAAGCTCTCCTCTTCTTTGCAGGTGCGTCCTTTTGACTTTATCCGCAGAGTAGACTCAAATCAGATTCTCAATGTCATTCATAATGAGCATCCGCAAATAATTGCGCTTGTACTATCATATATTGAACCCAAGCAATCAGCTCAGATAATCGCATCTCTTCCCCCCGACAGACAGACGGAGATAATAAGCCGCATATCGACAATGGGCAGCACTTCGCCGGAATATGTTAAGGAAGCGGAACGGATTCTTGAAAGAAAAATAACCTCTATGGGATTTACAGAAAATATCATAGTAGGTGGTATAGACGCGATTGTAGATATAATCAATTCTTTGGACAGGTCTTCGGAAAGAAATATCCTCGAAAGCTTGGATGTTAATGACAGCGAGCTTGCAGATGAAATCAGAAGACGCCTGTTTGTATTTGAAGATATCTCCAAACTCAATAACGTAACTATTCAGCGTGTTCTTAGAGAAATCAATAACGCAGACCTTGCTGTTGCGCTCAAGATGGCGACAGAGGACGTCACAAAAACAATATTCGGTAATATCTCGAAACGTCTGCAAGAGATGATAAAGGACGATATGGAAGTCATGGGACCGGTGCGTGTTCGCGATGTTGAGGAGGCTCAACAGAGAATAGTTAACGTTATACGCAGACTCGAAGACGAAGGGGAAATCGTTGTTGCTCGCGGAGAAGGGGATGACCTGATTGTTTAGGATAGACAGAAACAATGTCAACCTCGGCGCTACTAAGTCCGTGTGGGTTGACAATATGGGTCCGGAGGCTGGCGAGATGGGTGAACCCCATGCTGCGGCAGCCTCTATCGAAGATATAGCGCAAGCACGTGCAAGTGAGATTTTAAGTAAAGCAGAGCATGACGCGCAAGAAGCAGCGCAGCAGATAATTACGCAAGCCAGAGAAGACGCGGCAAAACTACTTTGTGATGCTCGTGAAGAGGCAGAACAAGAACGCGTAAAGGCGCGTGAAGAGGGCTTTGAACAGGGGGCGGAAGAAGGGCTGAGATCTTATGACAAGCGGCTTTCTGAAAAGCAAAGCGAAGACGATATGATGCTTAAGCGGGTGCTAAGCGAAATGTATGATGAGAGAGAGCGCACATTTAGCTCGCTTGAAGAAGAGGTTGTGGGGCTTTCTCTTGAGATTGTGAGAAAAATCATCGGTCCTGCCGAAGAAGAGTTAGGCGGAGTATTTACCGCACTTATCACAAATGCGCTAAGGCAGATATCTCCGGTCGGAAAGGTCGTAATACACGTTAGCCCGCAGGAATACGACAGGTTTTTTGCGTCGGGAAAAAACACAATAGAGCTTGAAAGCGGCGAAGTTATCAGTGCATCAATTCTCCGCGATACTTCTTTTGGCGGAGGAGACCTTGTTATTGATACCGAAAGTGAAACAATTGACGCAGGGCTTAATACTCAGCTCAAGTATATCGCGCTTGCGTTCGAGAAACAAATAAACGTATGATGATTGATTTTAGCAAGTATCACCAGGCACTTGAAAGTATTGAGACACTCGAACGCGCCGGAAGAGTTACGAAGATTGTCGGGCTTGCGGTCGAGGCAACCGGGCCGTCATCAAAAATCGGCGATATATGCGAAATGTTCACTTTGGACGGTCAGCGAAGTATGCGCGCGGAGATTGTTGGCTTCCGGGAAGGACAAACGCTTCTGATGCCGTTTGGTTCCGTGGAGGGAATAGGACTTGGAAGCTATGTGGTCTATACCGGTACATCGCTTCGTGTGCCTGTTGGCAAAGACCTGACGGGGAGAATTCTAGATGCTCTTGGACAGCCATTTGACGACTTGCCTCCGCCCAAGACCGAGGCATGGTATCCCGCGGAAAACGCGCCTCCAAACCCGCTTGCAAGGGAGCGAATCCACGAGGTCATGCCGCTTGGAGTCAAGGCAATTGACGGTATGTTAACAGTCGGACGCGGTCAGAGACTTGGCATTTTTGCGGGTTCAGGCGTTGGAAAAAGTACGCTTCTGGGCATGATAGCCAGATATGCCGTTGCAGATGTAAATGTAATAGTTCTTGTAGGAGAGAGGGGGCGCGAGGTCAGAGATTTCGTTGAAAGAGATCTTGGCGAGGACGGTCTGAAAAAATCCGTATTGGTTATTGCAACATCGGATCAGCCCGCTTTGCTGCGCCTCAAATGCGCTATGACCGGAACGGCGATTGCCGAGTATTTCAGGGATTGCGGGTATAAGGTGCTTTTGCTCATGGATTCGCTGACTCGCTTTGCAATGGCACAGCGCGAGATTGGAATGGCGGCGGGCGAACCTCCCGTTTCCAGAGGCTTTCCGCCTTCCGTATATGCCATATTACCAAAGCTTTTGGAGCGTTCGGGCATGTCGGACAAAGGCTCGATTACAGGGCTTTATACGGTGCTTGTTGAGGGCGACGACTTAAATGAGCCGATTTCAGACACAGTAAGAGGTATACTGGACGGACATATCGTACTATCCAGAGCGATAGCTAACAGAAACCACTATCCTCCGATTGACATATTGGGCAGTGTGAGCCGTGTAATGCCGGATATAATCAGTAAAAAACATTTCGAGGCTTTTGGCACAATCAAAAATATGATTTCGGTATATAGAGAAGCTGAGGATCTCATTAATATCGGCGCTTACAAGCAGGGTGCAAATGCTCAAATTGACAGAGCAGTGAAGCTGCATTCCGCGATACAGAGCTTTCTCAAGCAGGGAATGGCAGAACACTATACGTTTGAGCAGACATTGGAGATGATGGACGAGATCGTTGAGCAAGGGGATTTACGCCGCACCAACAGAGTCGACAGAAGGGGAAGCAACCGCCTTACACAAGCAGAGAAAGAAGAATAGGAGCTTGCCGCAACGTCCGCATTGGAATATCTATTATGTCTTTTGGTAGTTTTGATGAAAAAATTTATTTTTACACTTCAGGCACTTTTTAACTATAAGCTTACAGTCGAAAAAATGCAAAAAGTAGAGCTTCAGAAAGCAAGGGAAGCACTGCAAGAACTCGTAGCCGAGGAAATGAGACTGCTTCGAGCTTACGCCGATAACGAAGCTTCGCTTCAAATGGCGCTTGAAGAAAATATCAATGTCGTCGCTGCTCTGAGTGAACATGATGCATACTTTCGTTTTTTGCGTGATGCGCTCAAGGCGATAAAGGAAAAAATAGTCGAGGCGGAGGAAGTAGTGCGGCAGTGCCAAGAGAGGCTAATTACAACAATGAAAGAAATAAAAACATATAATAAGTTGCGTGATGAGCAATTTGAAGAATATAAAAAAGAAGTACAAGCCGAAGAAACCAAAGAAATTGAAGACCTGGTTTCATTTAATGTAATTAACGAATAAGAAGGTGAGAAAATGGCAGAAGATATTACCGACCTGACCGAAGACGAGAAAACAGGTTCCAAGGCAAAACCTGAGGCAAAGAAAAAAAAGCAAAAGGAGCCCAAGCCGAAATCACCTCCGAAAGCAAAAAAGGAAAAGCAAGATAAGGTCAATAAGGGAGATAAAGGCAATAAGGGCGAAAAGGGCGATAAAAAGCCGGTAAAATGGAAAGTAATCCTTATTATTTTGCTGGTGCTTATCCTGTTGGCGGCGGCTTTTATATTTTCGCTTATCACAAATTTGTTTGGGGTAAGAGCGGCTATTGGAGAAGTATTATATAATCCGATTGTAGCGCTTGCTGTATGGTTTAATCCGGAGCTAACAACGCTGGAAGAGCAGTTGCTTGCCGACAGCGATAGACGTCAGCAGCAACTGGATAATAGGGAATCAGGGCAGGATCGGCGAGAAGAAGAACTTGCAGTCCGGGAGGAAGACGCTGCCGCAAAAGAACTCGCGCTAGACAGACGAGAGCTTGCGCTGGATAGGAGAGAAGAGCAGCTTAATGTATTGATTGACTCGACGATTCCGGTGTTTCGGAGGCAGATGACTGAGCAGGAGCGTTCGGAAAGAGAATCATTGAGCAGGTCGATTGGCTCGATGGCTCCCGCTGACGCCGCGAGAATCTTGGCGGAACTGCCGGAGACAATTGATGCGGCAAATGTGCTATTTTTCATGTCTGAGCGCGACACCGGCGCAATCCTTGCCGCAATGGATCCGGAATTTGCCGCGGAAATAACACAGATTCTTATAGGCGGCTAACTACCGCTCAAAGAGTTTTTGAAGACCCTCGTAATTATAGGTGAATATGAGATTTGCGCCGAGCCATGTGGCAAGGCGCATTTTTTCAAAGTAATTATTTTATAAAAAGTACTAAATACGCTAATCTTTATCATCAAAATCTCCGATAACTAAATGTGAGGAGGTGAAGTTATGCAGATACCCGTGGAGATACTGCCTAAAATTCCGATAGGGGCAGGCTCCGGTACAGGCGGCAGGCAAGGTATGAGAGGCTCAGGAGATTCACGCTTCGGCGATATGCTAGAAAGCGCTTTAGGAATATCGCAAGCGTCGGCAACACAAATTCAAGACAGTAGTGAAGCAGACGTCATACTGAAAGCGGAAAACGAGCCGACATCGAATAATGAGCTTGAAGAAAATAACATTGCCTATGAAAACACCGTGATAGTACCGGTATATCAAAACGAGGTCGTTTTTATTCTCGAAGTAGATAAGGAATCTGCTACAACCCCTGAAATGCTTGTAGAGCCAAGCACGAGCGCCGACACAGAAGCAAGCAACGCGGCGGATAACATGCCTGTACAAGAACCGATGCATGTATACGCCGAGCAAGCCGCAACAGAAACGAGGACAACTCACGGCGAGGTCTACGAAGCTGTTCAAAATGCGGTAGTCGCCGAGCAAAACAGAGCTTCTGAAACGAATAACGCGCATAGAGGCGCAGCGGCGAATACCGAGACAATTATACCGCCTGAAGCAGTCAGCGCGGAGATAATTGAAAAACAAGCAAATGGGGAAGTAACGGCACGGACGCCATACACAAGGACATCAAACGAAAGCGAAGATACGCAGATGCCCGGATTAAGTAGAAATGGCGAGTTGAGCCATTTGGAGAATGAAAATGACACGTTTTCTGTCAAGGAACAAGTAAGCACGCAAACAACCTACGCCGCCGAAGCAGATAACGACAGCAAGCAAGAACCGGCGGGCAATACAGTTCCGCTAAGCGGAGGACTAAGACCCGAACAGTTTCGGGCAGACCAACAGATGAAGCAAGCAAGCTTTGATGCTCCGGTTACTGTTGAAAACCTGTTTGATGAGATGGTTTCGCGCCTTGAGACAATGCAGACAGATTCGCAAAGGACTATGACCATTGAGCTGAAACCGGAATTCCTGGGCAAGGTTGCCTTGGAGCTTGCGATGGACGCCGCAGGACTGCATGTGAGAATTAGTGCAGTTGACAGCGGAGTAAGAGCCATGATAAACAGTCAAATGACCGCGCTAATAGAGTCGCTTGAACACAAAGGGATCGAAGTTGTTGAAGTAGAAGTTGCATACACCGGCATTGACAATGGTTCGTTTAGAGAAAACAGAGAGAATACACCGCATTCAGGAAATCAAAGACGAATGCGCAGGGAGCAAAGCTCAAACGAAGGAATTAATTTCTACACGGCAAATATGTTTGATGCAAATGATTTCTACGTGGAAGCAGGCATTAGCTCAGTTGAGTACAGCGCCTAAGAAGAATTTTATCCGGCTTTAGTCGAAGGAGATTAAGTTTATGCCAGTAATGGATGCAATAAGAGATTTACAAAACCAAACAGCAATTGACCAAAGGCAATCGAGCAATGGCGTCAGCCGTAATGTGGACGATGTTATGGGAAGACACGACTTCCTAATGCTTCTGTCTGCCCAATTGCGCCATCAAGACCCTCTTAACCCGCAAAGCGACTCGGATTTTGCGGCACAACTTGCACAGTTTTCATCGCTTGAGCAAATGATGAACATGAGTGAGTCCCTTAACACTATGCAAGCATTTGGTCTTGTCGGGCAGTATGTCATAGCAGTATCAACAATTGACGGCGTAAGAACAGAAGTTGCCGGTGTTGTTGACAGTATCTTTACAAACAATGGTGTGAAGTTTGCGCAAATCGGCGAGTATGCGGTACGTGTTTCGGAGATAAACGAAGTCTTTGACGGAAGCATTTTCCCGTCGTCCGAAGATCTCATCCAAACATCAAACAGCCTTATCGGACGCACAATTCAAGCACGGATCAGTGACGGAATCGTACAAGGCGTAGTAGTAGGCGTAATAGTTCATAACGGTCATTTACACGCACAAATTGATGATGGCGGAGAAGAGCCGAGACTTGTTCCGGTTCGTCTAATTTTTGAAGTGAGGGATACCCCGGCAGGCGATGCAAATGCAGTCAACCCTGAAACGCCGCCCGTAACGGAACGCCCGCCGCTTGAGATTCCGAACATTGTAGCCGATGGAGAAGACTATATCGAGCTTAATGAAGACGGACTTCCAATAAGACGTTGGTCTTGGTCAGAGCAGTCACAGATGTGGGTAGGTATTGACATTCAAACGCCGACGCCGGAAGTTGAGCAAGAGCCGGAAGTCGAAAACAATAACGAAAACAATCAAATAAACACTGAGACGGAGCCAAATCCGGAACAGAATCAAACAACGAACGGAAGTAGTTCGGGCTACTATAATGCGGGAAATAGTTACCATAACAATGGCGGAAGCTATATTCGCGACGAGGACTATTCGACAGTAGCATAAGACAGAATATAAACAACTTTATCAAAGAAAAATATTAGGAGGAACCGCATTATGATGCGATCACTATATTCCGGAATTTCGGGACTTCGCAACCACCAGACAAGAATGGACGTTATCGGTAATAATATTGCAAACGTCAACACAGCAGGATTTAAGGCAAGCCGCGTCGTGTTTCAGGATATTTTCAGCCAGACAGTAAGCAGCGGTATGTCAAACACCGGGGTTCAGGGCGGAACAAACCCTGTGCAAATCGGGCTTGGTATTAGATTATCATCTATCGATGTGCTGCACACACGCTCCGCGTTTTCCAGAACTGATAACCCGACCGACCTAATGATAAACGGCGATGGATTCTTCATACTTGGTTCGGAAAATGAGGACGGAACCGGTTATGACCAGCTCTTCACACGCGCCGGTAACTTCGCCATTGACGATGAAGGCTTCCTGGTCTCCAGCCACGGGCTATTCGTACTGGGTTACTCATATCCAATAATTTGGGGAGAGATAGAGCCTGCATCGGCTGACTGGAATCCCGGCTCGGCAGGAGCAACGCCGCCTATCACCAATCCGAGCGACCCCGGTTATGTGGCTCCGGTCGGAACACCACCAGTCATGGGATTTATTGAAGATACAACCGGCGAGCGCACATTCGGACGCATCTTTGTCGGCGGATTTAAAAACAGTGCCGCAGACGGACAGCCGCCTGTGTACGATATCCCTGAGAGATTACCGAACTTTGCCGTTGCCGAAGACGGTACGATTTCAGTGCTTGCAAATAACAGACAACTTAACATTGGACAGCTCCAGATAGCAATGTTCTCAAACCCGTCAGGACTGCAAAAAGCCGGTAACAGCCTCTTTATTGAAACAGCGGCTTCCGGTGAGATGGTGAGAACCAATCCGCTTGAAGACGGCGCAGGCAGAATTGACGCCGGCGGGCTCGAAATGAGTAATGTTGACCTCTCCTCGGAGTTTACGGACATGATAGTAACGCAAAGAGGATTTCAGGCAAACTCACGTATTATAACAGTATCCGACACAATGCTCGAAGAGCTTGTAAACCTCAAAAGGTAAAGTACTTAGATAGGCAATAGGACATTGAGTATTGGGGACGAAGGGAGCACGGTTGACAAATCGCATAAGCTCGCGCCGTCCCCATATACACAAACCATATTAACATGCTGCTAAAGGAGTTTGCCATGATCCTAGTAACCAGAATCAACAAGGTCTCTCAGTTTTATGTAAACGAGGACATGATAGAGTTTATCGAGGAAGCTCCGGATACAATTCTGTCCCTTAGTACCGGCAAGAAAATTGCAATTATGGAGCCGGCAATCGAGGTTATTGAAAAAATCCGCTCCGAAAAAATAAGAATCAAGCTGGCAACCGAGTTTTGATGCATAGAACTGTATGGGAATCAAGAAAGCGGCAATGATGTTTTTTGATGATTCTTAGACTGCGCTCATTGATGACAATGCGGACGAAACTTGACGCCGCTAGGCTGAAACTGTAACATTTTCGTTAATCTTGATTCCTCAAACGCGGTGAAGCACTTGACAATTGTCCTCAAGTCCTGTTTAATATTTTAGTTGGGGTACATTAGTTAGTTGCCCGAAACAAAGAAATCGCCATCGAAGGAGTGAGTTTAGTTTGTCGGAGATATTATCACAAGCCGAAATAGACGAACTGTTAAACACGCTCATGGCAGGTGACAGTGCCGATTCATCGGATGGAGCAAGCGCGTCTGCATCAATAAAAGTAAGGGAATATGACTTTAGAACGGCGAATAGATTTCCAAAAGAGCAAATGCGCACGTTCCATGTAGTATTTGAAACGTTCAGTCAATTATTTTCCAACAGGCTTTCGAGCATATTAAGAGTCTCTTGCGAATGTGAGATACTTTCTATAGAAGAGTGCTCATACAGCGAGTTTAACAACTCCCTTCCCGCACCTGTAGTGCTTGCTTTGCTCGATGCGCCGCCAATGTATGGCTCTCTGGTTTTTCAAATGTCGCCCGAGTTTTCATACATGCTTATAAGCCGGCTTTTCGGCGGCGGAACGGCGGGAGAAAACTCAAAGCAGTTTACCGAAATTGAGCTTGCGCTTGTCGAGCGTGTCCTGCGCCAGGCTGTAAATGTTTTTGACGAGGCGTGGGATAAGGTAATCCGGCTTTCCACACATATTGAACGCATTGAGACGAGTCCGCAGTTTGCACAGATTACCGCGCCAAACGAGCCCGTAGCAGTAATAATACTAAATGTCACAATGGGTGAAGAAACAGGGCTGATTAGTATATGCATTCCACACACCGCAATTGAACCGGTATCACAGCAACTCAACACCCGGATGTGGTTTTCCAGCGGAACGCGCGATGATGGCAGGGGTAAGGAAAGAACGGCGATGCTCGCGGCAAAGCTTATGCAAACCCCCATTCCGATTACCGCTTATTTTCAGCAAACCCCCGCTACAGTATCGGATATTGTAAACCTTCAAATCGGCGATGTTATAAAGCTTGATCATTCCGTTGAGCAGCCGCTCACGATAAATGTCTCGCATATACCTAAGTTTAAGGCAACAATTGGCACTTTGGGACATAAATACGCAATGCAAATCGTCGATGTAATCAAGGAGGAGAAACCAAATGAATCTGTCGCAAGATGAAATCCAAGCTCTGCTTGACGGCGGCAATGCCGAAGACGGTGCAGGCAGTGATGAAATAATGACGCCTGAAGCAATTGCTTCCATGCTTGATGAGACTGCCGGGACGCCGGTACAGTCTGATGATTTGGACTCTGTTGATATCATGTCGCCGGAAGAGATTGCGGCAATGCTTGATACCGAGGCGTCAACTTTGGCGGAGGACGCCGCTGTTTTAGATGATTTGATTGCCGGAGCCGGTGACGGCACTGACAATAGTGCACAAAGCGGAGAGTCACACGTTGGGATGAGCGCTGTCGAGGGTATGCTGACAGCCGATGAAATTGACATTCTGGGCGAGATTGGGAATATCAGCATGGGTGCGGTCGCAACAACGATGTATTCGCTTCTTGACAGGAGAGTGAGTATAACGACCCCTCGCGTTTCCGTATATAATGCAAAGGACGTTCTATCCGTATACAAGCTGCCGTTTGTAGTGGCAACGATAGAATATGTAGAGGGCATTGAGGGCACTAATCTGCTTGTTTTAAAAATCGAAGACGCGGCGCTTATAACCGACCTGCTTATGGGCGGGGATGGTACAGTTGAGGAGCCAATAGAGCTCAACGAAATGCATATAAGCGCAATGAGCGAGATAATGAACCAGATGATGGGTGCGTCATCGACTTCTCTATCCAAGCTTCTGCGGGAGCCGATAAATATTTCTCCGCCGATGAGTACAATGGTTGAGGCGGGATACGATGTTTCAAACGTTCTGGGCGATATTGACTTGGTCACTAAAATAAGCTTTGATATGGAGATTGAAGGGCTATTAAAAAGCGAGCTTATTCAGCTAATGCCATATGAAATCAGCCGGAAATTTGCAAAGAGGTTTATGGAAACCGGGATGGGTGCTCCCTCGGCAGAGAAAGAAGCTGCAAAAGCTAAAGCTGCGCCGATGACTCCGCCCCCCGCAGCTTCCGCGCAGCCGGCTCCTCCGCCGGCGCCTGTGCCAACACCTGCACCGGTGGCTCCGCCTGTACCGCCTGAAGCCGTTGCGGCGTCTGCGGCATATATGCAAGAGCCATACCAGCAAGTTCCATATCCCGGCGTGCCGCAGCAACCATACCCGCAGGCATACGGCATGCCTTATCCTCAGGCGGCTCCGCCGCAAGGCAGGCTTGTTGATGTTCATCCGATGCAGTTCCAGTCCTTTGACGCGCCTGCCGCGCATGGCGAGGCAAAAGGAATTGACCTTGTATACAACATCCCGCTGCAAGTAACCGTAGAGCTTGGAAAAACAAAAAAAGAAATAAGCGAAATCCTTGAGTTTAGTAACGGTACAATCGTTGTGTTGGACAAAATAGCAGGAGACCCGGTTGAGATTGTTGTAAACGGTAAGCTCATAGCTCGCGGAGAAGTTGTCGTGATTGACGAAAACTACGGTGTTAGAATCACTGATATAATAAACGGATAGTAAACAGATTAAACCATTGAAAAGGACGTGAGCGTATGGGAATCGTTGATACCAACATTCTTTTGGAAACAGGAACTAACGAGCTTGAGATACTTGAGTTTGTAATTTCAGGAAATAGCTATGGAATCAATGTAGCAAAAATAACAGAACTTATGCAAGCGCAAGAGGTACAGGAAATGCCGCTGTCTCATTCTTGTGTTGAGGGAGTATTCCAGCCAAGAGATGAAGTATATACCATAGTCGATCTTGCGCGCTACCTTGGGCTTGGCGTTTCTGACGCTCCGGAGAAAGATATTTTTATCATTACAAACTTCAATCAAATGAATATTGCTTTTCATGTCCATGCCGTAGAAAGCATTTTCAGAATTTCCTGGCAGGATATAGAAAAACCGGACAGTATCATTTACGGAGGTCAAGAGGGTGTTGTTACAGGTATTGCAAAAGTCAACGACAGAATAATTTCAATTCTGGATTTTGAGAAAATTACTTTTGATATCAGTCCGGAAACCGGTATAAATCTTGATACGGTCGAAACATACAGCGGTATTGACCGTGAGAGCATTCCCATTGTTGTTGCAGAGGATTCGGGGCTGTTGAGAAAAATGCTGCTGGAAGCGCTTAATACCTCAGGATATCAGAATATCAGAATCTTCAATAACGGTGAGGAAGTATGGGACTATGTGACCGAGCTGAAAAATACAGACGCACAGAATATTTTTTCAAAAGTCCGCTGTATTATAACCGATATTGAAATGCCTAAAATGGATGGGCACAGGCTGATAAAACTAATAAAAACAGACGCGGTGCTCAGGAGTATTCCGATAATTATTTTCTCTTCGCTGATTGATGAGAACATGCAGAGAAAAGGTGCGGAAGTCGGCGCGGATGCACAGCTTTCAAAACCTGAAATTGCCGGACTTGTCGGAGTTGTGGATGAAATGATCAGCCGCACACTATAATAGGATTTATAAGTAAAACCCGTGGAGAAGACCGCGTTTAATAATAACAAAATCACCCTGAAATCCGCATTTGGATTTTAGGGTGATATGTATATGGCAAAGTAAAAGCCATGCTTTATTTCAAAAGAAATCCGGTTCATTTTACTGATAGAACATTTTCCTCCAACCATTTTGCCACTCCGTCATCGTCATTGGATTTGCAGATATGGTCTGCAACGGCTTTTACCTCGTCAAAAGCGTTGGAAGTAGCTATGCTCACGCCGGCAATTGAAAGCATATCGATATCATTCAAATCATCGCCAAATGCCACAATATCCGGCAAATTGATTCCCCAATAATCGGAAACAGCAGATAGTGCTTTCGATTTTGTGGCTTCTTTGTTCATAATCATAAGGAGACCGTCATTTGCCATCACCATATAAAGCTCAGTTGGCAAAATACTGCTTATGAAATCTAAATCCACCGGCGCTAGTCCTACAAGATAGATTTTTTGACCGTCAATATTATGTTTTTTGAAATTGACAATTTCATAATTGTTAATCCACGACCAGACGTCAGAAACGGCAAAATTTGAATAGTGCATATTCTCGCTTTGTAAAGTGACTCTAAAGCCTCTTTTGTCGCAAGACATCAGAAAAGATCGCGCCACACCATAGGGTATTGTGCGCTGATAAATAACTGATTCGCCTACTTTAGCTATTGCGCCGTTCATATTTATCCGGGCGTCAAAATAATCTGAGTTAATTGCCGAATCGCTGCCGCTGCGCCCTGTTGCATAGACCACTTTAATTCCCGCATCTCTACACCGGGAGAGTGTTTTTTCTGTATATTCCGATATAGTTTTGTCCGACCTAAACAGCGTGCCGTCAAGGTCGGTAACAATCATTTTTATCTGCTCATGTCTCATATTTGCATAACTCCGCATTAAGCCGCTACCATTGCGGCTGATCCGGATAGTTTTTTTCGATGTTCTTAAACAATTCGGATACATCCGGAATTAAATCTACAATATTTGGGTCAAACTGTTTGCCGCGCCCTTCTAAAATGATTTTTATCGACTCATCATGCGGGAAAGCGAGCTTATAGCAACGTGTATTGACAAGAGCGTCATACACATCGACGACTGCAATAATTCGTGCAGACAGCGGGATTTCCTCCCCTTTCAGCCCATCAGGATATCCGTTGCCGTCCCATCTTTCGTGGTGGTGACGGCAAATTTCCTTTGCATATTTAAGATACATATCATCATCAGGCAAAGTAGCGGCAATACTGTCAATAATCTGGCTGCCGATAATGGTATGCGTTCTCATTACATCGCAGTCTGTCGGGTTAAGAGCCGAGGGTCTTAGCAATATGCTATCAGCAATACCTATCTTGCCGATATCATGCAGTGCAGAAGCCTTTATGAGTGAGAACACATTTTCGGAAAGAAGCATAGGTCTGAACTTTCCATCATCAAGCATTCTGGTGATCAGGGCGTCGGCAAGCAAAGTAGTTCTTCTGACATGGGTGCCGGACTCCAGATTTCTGTATTCGATAATCGTTGCGAGCACTTCCAGCGTCTGTTCATACGTTCTGGTTACTTCCGCAGCTTTTCTTGCCACAAGCTGCTCAAGTCTGCTGCGATAACGCGCAAGATTTATATGATTATCCACACGCGCTCTGACGACGTCCAGATTAAAGGGCTTGGCGACATAGTCCGCCGCTCCTGATTTTAGTCCGCGTGATTCCAGTTCTGCAGAGTCGGCAGCAGTTATAAACAGGACGGGTATATGCTTGGTTGCACTATTTTTTTTCATCCTGTCCAGGACTTCAAAACCGTCAATATCAGGCATCATTACATCAAGCAAGACGACAGTGGGGGAAAGTTTTTGTGAAAAAAGAAGTTCACAAGCTTCATTCCCGCTACCGGCTTGAACAATATCGTAATCATCTTGAAGCATTTCCGCAAGAATTATTCGGTTTATTTCTATATCGTCCACAATAAGAACGATATCTCTGTGTTCATGTCTCATTTCGCAGTCCCCGCTTAACGTGAGCAGTAATCCCTTAGAATTATTTGCTCTGTTTGACCATAAATCTGTTTTAACTCATCTAGCTTTGGCAAATAGTCAAGCTCATCTTTTATTAAAAGCTCCAACTGCTTAGAAGCGGCCGCAAGCTTAATCAAGGAAAGATTTGCCGCAACACCCTTGATGGTGTGTGCTATGCGTAAAGCCTCGCTGATATTGCCTAATTCCAGTGCACTTTCCAGTTTATCGAGCTGATTGCCCTCGACAAAGCGCAGCAGAAGCGTTTGGTAGAGGTCTAACTTGCCGCCAATACGGTTTAGCGCATCTCTCTCGTCAATATAATCTGATTTATTTTGATTCATCTTTTTCTCCTAAACAGATGCTATAGCTTTTGTCATAAAATCAGTAGAGTTGTACTTATTGTATTATGCCATTATGCCAGCACATCGCTCATGGTGTATAGTCCGGGGTTTTTTATGCTCGCCATAAATCTGGCGGCATTTACCGCACCGACTGCGAAGACGTCCCTTGACTCGGCTGTGTGACGCAACTCAATAACTTCATGCCGTCCTAAAAACATAACATCATGCTGCCCTACGACTGTGCCGCCTCTGACAGAAGAGATGCCAATTTCGTGTTTTTGTCTGGGAGTTCGGCGGCTTTCTCTTTCGCATACATATTCGGGATCAGCCGGAAGCATCTCAGCGGCGGCGTCGGCAAGCATAAGCGCCGTGCCGCTGGGGGCGTCCAGTTTGCGGCGGTGGTGGCGCTCAACAATCTCTATATCGTATTGCTCGCCAAGCACTGCACAAGCTCGCCGAACAAGCTCCGCCAGGAGATTTATCCCCAAAGACATATTGCCGGAGCGGAACACAGGGAACCGCTCCGACGCTGCTTTTATCTGTTTGATTTGGTCATTCGTATATCCTGTTGAACAAAGTACAAGGGGCAAGCGGTTTCTCTCTGCGTACTCAAGCAAAGCATTTAGCGCATCAGCATTTGAAAAATCGACAATGACGTCAGCCTTTTCCGCACAGTCGCCGGGAGAACCGTACACGGGAAAATCATCAAGCTGACGAGTATCAATATCAAATCCGGCAACAATCGAAATATCTTGCTGTTCTTTAGCGGCTGCTGTAACAGACTTTCCCATATACCCATTGCAACCGGAAATAATCAGCCTTATCACCTTGCGTCCCCCTAATACAAAGTTATAGAACTTTGCCAAACTGACCCCCCTCGTCTAAACGGGTTTAGGTGGGGGCACTCGACTTAGCAAGCGGTGAGAATATCTCCCGCTATGCTGGACTCTTCGCAATCTCGGTCATGCAGGCAAGCTCGCACGACACTCAACTTACTTTATCGCAATCCCAACCGCTTGCATGGATAGCTTTAGTTTTTCCAGACTATCAGGGGTAAGCTCACATAGCGGCATACGCGGCTGTCCGACGTCGAGACCCATCAGGTTAAGCGCTGCTTTTGTAGGCATGGGGTTGACTTCGATAAAGAGCTTGTTTATTAGGTCGAGGTATTTTAACTGCACTGCAGCAGCACTTTTAAAATCACCTGCAAGGCAATAATTTACAAGGTCTACAACAACGGAGGGAAGAATATTGCCCAAAACTGAGATTACGCCTTTGCCGCCAAGTGACATCATGGGGACAACATCTTCATCATTGCCGCTCCAGACGTGGAAATCGTCTCCGCCGAAAGCTAATGTCGCAGCTATGAGCGAAAGGTCTCCGGAAGCCTCTTTTACACCGTTTATATTGGGGTGCTTAGAAAGCTCGAGATAGGTATCCTTTGTAAATGCAAGTCCGGTGCGGGAGGGGACATTGTACAGGATAATAGGGATATTCGTTCTGTCCGCTATAAAGCTAAAATGCTTAACAAGACCCAACTGGGTTGTTTTGTTGTAATATGGCGTGACCATCAGAGCTGCATCGGCGCCGGATTTTTCCGCTTCCTTAGTGAGAAAAAGCGCAGCTTGCGTATCATTGCTCCCGGTACCTGCAATGACTTTTGCCCGGCTGTTGACATGCTTAACACAAAAATCAACAGAAGCAATATGCTCCTCTAAAGACTGGGTAGACCCTTCTCCGGTCGTTCCGCACACTGTTATTGCGGATATACCGCCTGCAATTTGCAGGTCTATAAGTTCACCGAACTTTTTAAAATCAACTACTCCGTTGCGGAATGGGGTTATAATGGCTGTTGACGCACCCAAAAATACCGGTGTTTTCACTTGTATTCATCCTTTCTATAAAAGCTTCTGTATCCGGTCGGAAAAAGACCGTTTCTAAGATTTGCAGATAAAATTAAATATTTATAGCAAGCGTTTAGTAAATGTAGCCATCGGCACACAATAGCTCTGCAAGCAACACCGCGCCTCCGGCGGCGCCGCGAAGAGTATTGTGGCTAAGTCCGATGAATCTGTAGTCATATTGTGTGTCCGGGCGCAGACGACCCAAGGAGATTGCCATGCCCTGCTCCAGCATCCGGTCAAGCCCTGTCTGAGGACGATTTTCCTCTTCAAAATAGTGCAAAAACTGCATTGGAGCAGATGGAAGCTCAAGCTCTTGCGGACGACCTTTGAACTCGCGCCATAATTGTTTAATCTCTTCGATTGCCGGTCTGTTCTTGAATTTCATGAACACCGCAGCCATATGACCGTCCGTAACCGGAACTCTGATACATTGCGATGTTATTTTAAGAGCCATAGCCGGAACAATCGCACCGCCTAGAATTTTGCCCCAAATTTTAAGCGGCTCTTGTTCGGATTTCTCTTCTTCGCCTCCAATAAGCGGAATGACATTGTCAATCATTTCCGGCCATGTTTGGAAAGTCTTTCCCGCGCCGGAAATAGCTTGATATGTGCATACGAGCGCCGAAGTAAGTCCGAATATATCCTTGAGGGGATGAAACGCGGGAACATAGCTCTGTATTGAGCAGTTTGACTTGACGGCAATAAACCCGCGCTCCGTCCCCAGCCGTTTTCGTTGACTATGTATTATTTCGTTATGCTCCGGATTGACCTCCGGAATAACCATTGGCACATCAGGAGTCCAGCGATGCGCGCTATTATTGGATATGACCGGGCATTCAGCCTTTGCATAGGCTTCTTCCAAAGCCAGAATCTCTTCTTTTTTCATGTCTACCGCAGAAAATACGAAATCAACCGAATCTGCAATCTTTGCGATATCAGAATCGGCGGTCATAACTAAAAGATCCTTTGTTGACTGCGGAATAGGGGTTTGAAGCTGCCAGCGCCCTTTTACCGCTTGCTCGTATCTCATACCGGCAGAGCGGCTGCTTGCTGCAACTGCGGCAAGTTCAAACCACGGGTGATTGTCCATAAGTGAAACAAAGCGCTGCCCGACAACACCGGTAGCTCCTATAATTCCGACCTTATATTTTCTCATAAAATGACCTCCGACAATTTGCTGGAAACTGTGTAAAAATAACCAATGCACCTGTAGAAATTAAAAAAATCATCAGCAGGACTAGTCAACCGGCTGATTTTGTAATATAATGTAACGAGTATTCACCACTTCGCAACTATTTTATACCACATAAAGCAGACAGTGCTCCACCGGCGGAAAACCGCGGCGCCGGCTTTTACCGGGGATGGTGCAACAAAAGGTATAATGCTCATTTTCATTTAAATTGCAGCGGGTCGGAGAGTAATCGCATGCCGACCACAGTTGTATTAACGCTTGCACCACTGTGCTAAAAAATTATTAAACACGATATCATACAATAACTATAATGTCAACATAAAGGAGAGGTTACATGAGTTTATCCGGGAAATGGGTAAAGCTATTTGCAATGCTTTTTGTGATGGGCTTACTATTACCGTATGTGCAACCTGTGTCAAACGCAACTTTTGTGCCGCAGTTTTCAACACTTCGAGTAGGGTTGCTCACCGGCTCGAATACGAGACCGTCCGCAAACCTTCAAAATGCCGATGGTTTTGGCAGGGGATTTGATTTCGGATATTTTGACAATAACAGAAATTTCGTGCCGGTTGGGGCATTTACTCAGGAGAGTAGAATAACCATAACTATTGACCGCAACATGGTTTGGCATCCTTCGGCAGCAGATGGCAGGGGGGAGTTTCAGGAAGGTACGTCGGGCAGCATTGTCTTAGGTGCTTTTCATGTTATGCTTAATCCGGGGTTTAGCACATTTTCTGAGGCGAGGGCAGAGGCGGACAGGTATCAGGGCGGATTTGTAAGATATGAGCATAACCGTGCCAATCCCTTTATGGTTTTAGTTGGACACCATACGACCAGAGCTGCCGCCGAGTCGGCAATGGCAGGGCTGGGTGTTTCAGGAGCCGAGATTAGTTCGGGTACGCAAAATACTATAGCAGTCGTTAGAACCGGAACAAACAATGTTCTCTTTGAGTGGGAAATGGGGACAACGCCGCTAGGAATTATGCCCAGACCGAGCGGAAGTGAAAATCCCGAAACATGGTTTAGGGGATTGCGATATCACGGTGGTTTTTCATATTCCAGAAGGACTCCGGAGTCTCTGACAGTTATTAATATGGTCGATATAGAAGACTATGTTAAGGGCGTGATTCCATATGAGATGAGCAACACCTGGCCTTTGGAAGCACTCAAGGCGCAGGCGCTTACAGCAAGAACTTTTGCAATCCGTTCGCTGGGAAGGCACGGGTCTAACGGCGCTGATCTATGTACGGAGGTGCATTGTCAGGTTTACCGCGGCAGAGGGCAAGCGAACGAACGAACCGATAGGGCGGTCATAGAAACTCGTGGCATGTTCGTTACATTTGAGGGCAGCCCCGCGGAGACTGTCTATGCCTCGTCAAATGGCGGAGCGTCAGAAAGTTCTGAGAATGTGTGGATGGAGGCAAGACCTTATCTCAGGGGGGTTGTTGATCCCTTTGAGGCAGATGTTGTCGGAAGAATTCAAGGCTATAATTGGACAGTAAGACATACTCCGGCAGCGCTGACAGCAAGATTGCGTGAGAGAATAACAGGCTTTAATCTTTCAACTGTTGCTGCGGTCAGGGTCAGCAGCCGTTCGCCTACGGGCAATGTTATCGGCGTTACCATTACTGATGTAAATGGCAGGACACATACTCTAAATGGCAGGGCACAACTTGTGGCTGGATTGGGTACGCCGACGATGCGCTTTGACATTGCAGGCGGCGGAACATGGTCCTCTGGAGGAGTTTTTGTAAATGATCCGGCTTTGCCAGTAAGTCCCGGCGGACAGGTGTTTGCGGTTGATGGCGGCGGGAATGTGGTATCCGCACCGTCGGATAATATGCAGGCAATTACAGGCTCCGGCAGCGTTGAGGCTGTTACGGGTGAGCCGCCATCAGGTGGAGTCGGCGGCGGTACCGGCATCGTCAACGGACAAATCACTTTCGTTGGAACAGGCAGCGGACATCAAGTTGGAATGAGCCAATGGGGAGCTTTTTCTATGGCGCATTACCATAATAAGTCTTTTAGAGATATTATCCATTTCTATTTTACCGGAGTGGAGATAACGCAGATAGGTTAGATTATTTGTGATGCGATGGTGGAGTACGGAATGAATAAGAGCGATTTTTATTTTGAGCTTCCGGAGGAGCTGATTGCACAGTCTCCGATTGAGCATCGTGAGCAGTCGCGGCTACTCACGATGGATAGAGTGTCGGGAGTTATTGGGCATCACCATTTTTACGAGCTGCCCAATTTTCTGCGCAAGGGAGATTGTCTCGTTTTAAATGATTCTCGTGTGATTCCGGCAAGACTCCTCGGTAAAAAAGAAACAGGCGGCGCAGTCGAAATAGTTCTTCTTAGAGAGATAAGTGCAATAGAGCGAAGAGAAGCGCAGTTTGCGACGACGTGGGAGTGCCTTGCCCGACCGGGACGAAAAATAAAAAAAGGTACAAAACTCATTTTTGGAAACGGAGAGTTGACCGCGCTGGTAATAAAAGAGACCGAGGGCGGCAATCGGTTTATTGAGTTTTATTATGATGGGATTTTTCTTGAAGTTCTTGAAAAGCTTGGAAAAATGCCACTTCCTCCTTATATTTATGAGGAGCTTGAAGATGGCGAGCGATATCAAACTGTGTATTCCAAGGTCAGCGGCTCGGCTGCAGCGCCGACGGCAGGGCTTCATTTTACTAATGAGCTGCTCGATGAGCTCGCTGCAAAGGGAGTTGTTATCCGATATATCACCTTGCATGTGGGGCTTGGCACCTTTCGTCCTGTCAAAGCTCGCTCTATAAAAGATCACAAGATGCACGCTGAATACTTCATTATTCCTGAAGATACGGCGAGTGCGGTAAATGACGTGAGGGCAAATGGCGGCAGAGTTGTCGCTGTTGGAACAACGTCCTGCCGTGCGCTTGAGTCATGCGCCGATGAAAACGGCAGGGTTTTACCTTTTTCCGGTTTTACTGAGATTTTCATATATCCCGGATATAAGTACAAAGCCATTGACGGATTGATAACTAATTTTCATTTGCCGGAAAGCACACTGATTATGTTAGTTTCGGCATTTTGCGGCAGAGAAAATACGCTAAACGCATATAAGCAGGCGATAGAAAACCGCTACAGGTTTTTCTCGTTTGGTGACGCGATGCTGATAGTGTAACCGTTTCGAGTTCAATCATCCTTGGCGAATCAACTACAGCACTGCGTCAAGTGTCTCGCCGATTGACTCGCGTATAATTATATCTACAAGTAACTACCGCAAATGACGTGCATTGACTGTAACCAACCTGTGTTTTTGGATACACCGTGAGCAGTAAATATGGAATTAATTGTCGACATTGTTTTCATGCGACAATTTGTTGACCCATCCAAAAAAATAGGATAAAATGAAACTGCTAGACATCACATAAAGCGAGGTGCCGGCAATGAAAATCAAATACTCCCGCGATGCTCTTAAATTCCTAGAAAAGCAGACAAAGAACAACATCCGACGCATCAGGGAAGCTATTGCCAAGCTGACAAAGAACCCGCCGGAAGGCGATATAGCAATTATGCAAGGATATTCCGACGGACGCAAACGGTTAAGGGTTGGCGGATGGCGTGTAGTATTCAAATTCACGGAGATGGAGCAGCTCGAAATACTCTTGATTATCGACATCGGTAATCGCGGGGACATCTACAAATAAGAAAGGTGAGCGATATGTCTACACTAGCCAAGAACACAGCCAAAATGATTGATATGCTTCCCGAAGATGATCAAAGATTTGCTTTTGAGTTTGTGAAAAAGCTCGTGCTTGCGTGGGATCCGAATTTCACGAAAGTTACGCCGGATGAAGCCAAACGTATCGCCGAAGCGGAAGAAAGTGGATTCGTAGCTGAAAGCGATATTGATTGGGATAAGATTGGGCGGTGAGCGTATGAGCAAAACATCTGGAAAAGACTTCACGCCACCCAGAAAATATTCGGCAGAGAAAACACGCTAAACGCATATAAGCAGGCGATAGAAAGCCGCTACAGGTTTTTCTCGTTTGGTGACGCGATGCTGATACTGTAACCGTTTCGAGTTCAATCATCCTTGGCGAATAGACTACAGCACTGCGTCAAGTGTCTCGCCGATTGACTCGCGAATAATTATATCTGCCTGACCATCGAAAGCGGTTTCGGATTTGTTTATCAGTATTAGCTTGTCGCCGTTATAATATCGTATAAGCCCGGCGGCTGGATACACATTCAGAGAAGTGCCGCCGACAATCAGAATATCGGCTTGCTGTATGGCATTTACTGAGCGCTCAATAACGCTTTGGTCAAGCGACTCTTCAAATAAAACCACATCAGGTCTGACTATTCCGCCGCAAGTACAAAGCGGAATGCCATCGGACGAAAGCAAAATCTCCCTGTCATAAACTTTGCCGCAACTCAAACAATAGTAGCGGCTGCATGTGCCGTGGAGCTCAAGGACATTGACGCTGCCGGCTTTTTGATGCAGACCGTCGATGTTTTGCGTTACAATAGCTTTTAGTTTCCCGCGACGCTCAAGCTCAGCTAAGGCGAGGTGCGCTTTATTTGGCATCGCATCCGGATGGAGCAGCTTTTCCCGATGGAAACGATAGTATTCGCCGGTGTTTTGCATAAAAAAAGTATGTGAGAGAATGGTTTCCGGCGGGTAGGTGTACTTCATATTGTAAAGCCCGTCCTTGCTGCGAAAATCCGGTATTCCACTTTCTGTTGAGACTCCTGCGCCACCGAAAAAAACAATATTGTCTGAGTTTTGTACAGCCTCTTTAAGTATCCTTATGCTTTCATTCATAACTTTCACCCCTAATTTTTAAGCTCTTTTATATAACATGATTATACAGTAGCTTTTACGATTTGTACACGAAATGTCACATAAGAAAAAATGAAATAAATTAAAGAAAACATGAATAAATATATTGATGTAACATCGCGGTTGTGTTATCATCGTTCGGAGAGAAATAATGAGCCGAAAAATTAAAGTTGTTGGTTATTTTTATCGATAGAAAAAACATAGACAATATAATAGGGGGGACACATGTATGACATGGTTCAAAAATATGAAAATAAGCTTAAAGCTTATTCTGGCTTTCGTGCTCGTTGTGGTGATCGCAATAATTGTCGGGGCATTTTTGCTCATTGAAATGAGGAATATCGATTCATCATACTCTGCGGCTATGCGTTCGAGCGAAGATAGAATATCGCATGTTTTTACAGCGCAGGAGTCTTTTACAGAAGCGGCAAAAGCTTTGCGAGAGTCTTTTATGCCTGAGAACACAGCAACAGATTTGGAACGCATAAAAACTACCATCACAACAAATACTGCGACTGCGATTTCTGAATTTCAGATACTGGTTTCAAATGCCGATGGAGAGATGCTAAGCACTGCTCAGACAGTGTTAACTCAGCTCGGCAACTATAGAGACAGAACCCTGACTATAATTGACAGTTTGCTTGCTGTCGGAAATTTAAGCATAGATGACGCCGACTATCGCGCCGCGCTTGTGGCTGCTCAGGATGAAATTATCGCTATGCAAGGTGAATTTGTTACCGAAATGAACCGTAACATAAATGAAATTTCGGATCAGGCTTTGGCGGTATTTGAGCAGCAAATTGTTCAAAACGGTGCAAATGCGAATCGGGCGGTTGTAATTGCGATAGTCTTATTGGTTATAATGGCAGCGGTCGCTTTAGTCATTGCATTTTATGTATCAAGTCTTGTCAGCACTCCATTAAAGCCGCTTGCAAGCTTTATGAACCAAGCAGCGCAGACAGGTGACCTCAATGTGCCGCCGGAAACGCAAAAAATCATGCGCACATTTTCCCAGTACAATGATGAAACCGGGCAGACGATTGCATCTTGCGAGAAATTTGTCGAGCATGTAAAGCAGGTTTCACAGAATCTTGAAACCATTGCAAGCGGAGATTTGTCAATAGATGTTGAGGTTCTTTCAAATCGCGACACAATGGGTGGTTCACTCTCGCGCATGGTGGATAATCTGAATAATATGTTCGGAGAAATCCAAAATGCTACCGGTCAGGTCTCTGTAGGTTCAAAGCAGATTGCTGATGGAGCGCAGGCGTTGGCGCAGGGGTCAACAGAGCAGGCGGCGTCTGTAGAGGAATTATCGGCTTCAATAGGTGAAATCTCTCGTAAGACAAAAGAAAACGCCGATATGGCAGTGCGCGCGGCAAAACTAGCCGATACAATTAAGGACAGCGCAGAAAAAGGCAGCATGCAAATGAATGAGATGACCTCAGCCGTCAAAGAAATAAATCAGGCAAGTCAGAGTATCAGCAAGGTTATTAAAGTAATTGACGATATAGCATTCCAGACAAACATTCTTGCACTCAATGCTGCTGTTGAGGCGGCAAGAGCGGGGCAGCACGGTAAGGGCTTTGCAGTTGTTGCAGAAGAGGTTCGCAACCTTGCGGCTAAGAGTGCAGAGGCAGCAAAAGATACGGGCGGACTTATTGCAAACTCAATGGAAAAAGCCGAGCTTGGCGCGCGTATTGCAGATAATACGGCAGCAAGCCTAACTGAGATAGTATCGGGTATCAATGAGAGTAATGTGATAGTCAGCGAAATAGCTACGTCTTCACACGAGCAGTCGGAAGGCATTTCTCAAATCAATGTAGGTATTGATCAAGTGGCACAAGTTATTCAGCAAAACAGTGCGACCGCAGAAGAAAGTGCCGCAGCGTCTGAAGAAATGAGCAGTCAGTCGAATATGCTTGAAGAGATGATTTCGCAGTTTAAGTTAAAAGGCAGCACAAAAACATTCGGGATCGAAGCCTCGCCAATGACGCAGCAGATTCCAACGATTACGACATATAAAACTGAGTTTGACAATAGAAAAGACACAGGAGCCTTTGGTAAGTACTAAACTTTGCTCCTTGATGCTATCGGGCTTGTGCGCTCATGACGGGGCGGACCCCACGCTATGAAGTATACCTTGCATAAGCCCTTGCGATAGCTTGCGCCACAATATCATGCACATGGCACTCGTCCATGTAACTAACACCTTGTTCGGTTGCGCCGCCGGGAGTTGCAACTGCTTTAACGGTGTTTTTAAATCCGCCGCGGTCAACTGCGTTCTTAAAAGTAAGCCCTGCTATCTCGGCAGCGGTTTCAACAGAAAAACCCATTTCCTCGCCGGCAACGGCAAACGCGTCAATAAGGTATGCGGCATAGCCCAGCCCACATGCGGAAAATGCCATGAATTTTTCAATGTTCTCCGGCGAGGTTTCAAGAGCGTAGCCAAACTTATTAAATATATTGGAAAGAAACTGCGGGGATTTAGTGTAGCCAATGACCCCTTCAAGAAAGGCTATCGCCAAAGATGGCATTGCCCTGACCAGCTCTACCTTGCCGATATGAGCGTAGATATCATCAAAAGTCTCGCCTGCCATGCAACTGACAACGGTTTTGCCGGAAAGAAGCTCTCTGTCTATTTCGGCGGAAAGCTGCTCAAAAACATAGCCTTTCAGCGTAAGAAAAACAACATCCGCACTGTCGATTGCGGAATTTATGTCCGTAAGGGCGGAAACATTAAAAGCATCGCTCTTCGCAAGTTCAAGCGCCTCGGACGATTTGTCAAAAATATTGATATCAGTTGGTTTTGCGCTCCCGGAGTTGATTAACGCATGAACCAGCGCCTGACCAAGATTGCCAAAGCCGATTATAGAAAATTTCATGGTTGCCTCCAATAATATGAGAATATAGGTGTGCAAAATGTGCATAAGGGTCAACAAAACAATACCCACGGCATTACCGTGGGCATTGCGTTTACTTTGGCTTAAACCGCGCGCGTAACTTTACCGCTGCGCAGACAGCGCGTGCAAACGTGGACATGCCGAGGTGAGCCGTCGACTACCGCCGCGACGCGCTTCACATTCGGTTTCCACATGCGGTTACTACGTCTGTGGGAGTGACTAACCTTTATGCCAAAAGACACACCCTTACCGCAATAATCACATTTTGCCATCTGCTGCACCTCCCTTGTATGCTTTGATTTGCTTGCCCTATATAATAATTTTAATAAAATATCCAGACAGTGCCCCTAATGATAACAGAACATAAAGAAAAAAGCAAGCATAAATTGCGCAAATGTTGTACAATCTTCATTTAACACGATACGGAGCGAAAAAACTTGCAAAATCAGTGCAATTTGTATAAACTGTAACTCAGAAAAATTGCTGTTTGCAATCGTACTGCATAACTGTATGCAAAAATACTGCGTCTATACGGAGGTGACAAAGTGGGGCAGGTGTATAGCTACAAATTATCAAAACTGACTACGGATTTGGGGGCGGACATTGTTTATGGCTCCTCTGATTTCGATGATGTGCTGATATATACGGGCGATGTACACAGACCCGGATTGCAATTAGCGGATTATTATGACCATTTTGAGCCATCACGGATCCAGCTTGTCGGCAAGATGGAAGCGACATATATGCAAACACAGCCGCGTGAAGAGCGCGTCCGAAAATGGGAAGCATTGATGTGGCATAAGATACCGGCATTAGTCATATGCCACGGAGCCGAGGCGACGGATGAACTGCTGACCGCTGCGCGCAGCTTTAACGTCACTATTTTGGCAACCGAAGCAAATACAACGGACGTCATGTCAACCATCATCAGGATCGTAAAAAAAGCTGTTGCCCCGCGCATAACCAGACATGGGGTTTTGGTCGAGGTATATGGAATAGGTCTGCTTCTGGTCGGGGAAAGCGGAGTCGGCAAAAGTGAGACGGCAATTGAGCTTTTAAAAAGAGGGCATAGACTGATTGCAGATGATGCAGTGGAGATAAGGGCAATAGATGTAAATGTTGTGCAAGGCGAGGCGCCGGAGCTAATTCGCCATTACGTGGAGCTGCGGGGCTTGGGCATAATCGATGTGCGCAGAGTTTTTGGGTTTGGCTCAGTTAAAGAGTTTCAAAATATAAATCTGGTTGTAAATCTTGAACAGTGGAAAAAAAAGGACAATTATGACCGATTGGGAATCAGCGAGGCAACTGTCGATATTTTGGGAGTTAAAGTGCCGACCGTAACCATACCCATAAAGCCCGGGCGCAATCTCGCAGTTATCCTTGAAGTCGCTGCGATGAATCAGCGCCAGAAGCTAATGGGATATAATGCCGCGGTCGAGTTTACAAAGATGATTGACAGGCAGTTTGAAATAAAGGGCTTGAAATAAATGGATGCTATTTCCTTTGCGCTGGAGATTTTGAAAACTAATATCCCATATGCAAGGCTGAGCTATAATGTGCCGATGAAAGATCACACTTCATTTAAGATAGGCGGTCCGGTGCGAGCGATGCTTTTTCCAAAAACTGCGGATGAAGTCGAGTACATGTTCAATTTACTTCAAGAATCAGGGGCGTCGCCGCTGATAATCGGAAATGGCACCAACCTGCTTGTCAGTGAGGAGCCTCAAGATTTGGTTGTAATTAATATGCTTGGCTTATGCGATATTGAGCAAACCGGAGAGTATGAAATTACAGCGCAGACCGGTGTATTGCTGTCAAAACTGGCGGTTTTTGCCTGTGAGCGCAACATGGCGGGGCTGGAATTTGCCCACGGCATACCCGGAAGTCTGGGCGGTGCGATTTGTATGAACGCGGGCGCATATGGCGGGCAAATGAGTGACGTTGTCAGCCGCACGCAGATGCTCAATCCGATAGATGGTAAGGTGACAGTCATAGGCGATGAACACGATTTTTCTTACAGGAGCAGCAGATTTGCAAAAGGTGATGAACTGATTTTATCATCGGTTATAAAGCTTAGGCACGGCGAGGCTTCTGAAATCAAAGCAGAGATGGATGGGCTTTTTAATAGACGAAGAGAAAGCCAGCCGCTTTCATTGCCTAGTGCCGGCAGCACTTTTAAAAGACCGGCAAATGGATATGCCGGCACTATGATTGATAAGGCAGGGCTGAAAGGATATACTGTGGGCGGCGCGCAAGTATCAGAGAAGCATGCAGGCTTTGTGGTCAATTGCGGAGGGGCGACATTTTCTGATGTTATGGCGGTTATTGAGCATGTCAGAGAGACGGTTTTTAAGCAATTTGGAATAGAGCTTGAGCTTGAAGTCAAAGTAATCTCGTAATTTCGGAGTCAAGACTTGGGAGAGAGAAAGAGATGCTTGCTGCGCAATTGCAATAGATATGCGCGCAGGAATTAGAACGTTTAGTTTTTCTTCCGAATAGATACTACAAAAGGAGTTCATTATGGACATAATTATTATATCAGGACTGTCGGGCGCCGGAAAAAGCCGCGTTGCCGCTGTTCTGGAGGACATGGATTTTTATTGCGTTGACAATATGCCTTTGACAATGATGCCGAAATTTGCCGAGCTATGTCTTGCCACACATGGCAGATATGAGCGCGTCGCGCTTGTCACTGATGTGCGTGCCCTTGATGATATGGACGAGCTTTTGAAGACCTTTGAGCAAATACAAGAGATGGGCTGCACGCTTCGCATTTTGTTCATTGAGGCAGAGGTCGAAACTATTGTCAGACGCTACAAGGAAACCAGACGGAGGCATCCTCTGGACACCCAGGGTATGCAGCTCGAAGACGCTGTGAAAAAAGAAGTTGAATTGCTAGCGCCTATTAGGCAGATTGCAATGGAGATAATCGATACAACCGGTATGACGCTGAATAAGCTGCAGCGCAAGCTATACAAGCTCATGGACGGACAGGATGTAAAAGCAATCAGTGTCACAGTGAAGTCATTTGGATTTAAACATGGCTTACCGGTCGAAGCGGATCTTATGTTTGACGTCAGATTTCTGCCAAACCCGTTTTATATTCCGGATTTAAAACATAAAACAGGGCTGGACAATCCGGTCAGAGACTATGTATTTGGCCTCGAACAGAGTAATGTTTTCTTTGAAAAGCTGTGTGACATGATTGATTTTCTTCTGCCGCATTACATTGAAGAGGGCAAACGATATCTTGTTATTTGTATCGGATGCACAGGTGGTATGCATAGGGCTCCCGCCGTGGCGCAGGCGTTGTATGAGCATTTGGTTGAGCAGGGATATCCTGTCGATTGTATTCATAGAGATATAGAAAAAGAGTTTCCCGCATGATTGACGCTTTGTATTTATCCGCAAATGAAAATAAGGTGAGGGGACCCGCCATAACATGCTTAGGCGGCGGAACCGGTCTTTCGACTTTGCTTCGCGGTCTGAAAAAGGTTACGCGAAATATCACCGCAATTGTCGCGGTATCAGACGATGGCGGCGGGTCGGGTGTACTCAGAGAACAACTGAGAATGCCGCCGCCGGGAGATATCAGAAACTGTATGCAGGCGCTGTCAAATGCCGAACCCACTATTGAAATGCTGATGTCATATAGATTTGACAGCGGAAGCCTTGCGGGGCAGAGCTTCGGCAATCTCTTTCTGGCCGCGATAAACGGGATTTCAGAATCATTTGATAAAGCCGTTATAAGGATGGGAGAGGTGCTTTCAATAACGGGGCGTGTGCTTCCTGTTACAGTTGAAGATATTCATTTATGGGCAGAATTTGAGGATGGAAGCATGGTTGTGGGGGAGTCCACTATCTCACAAGCAAAAAATGAAAGACTGAGCCGGATAAGACGTGTCGAAATCGTTCCGAAAGGCGCTAAAGCTCTGCCGGAATGCATAGAAGCGATAAACAATGCCGATATGATAATTCTTGGACCGGGGAGCCTTTACACCAGTGTTATTCCGAATCTGCTGATTGAAGGAGTATCACAGGCTATTATGGATTCCGATGCGGTAAAGCTATATGTCTGCAATGTGATGACACAGCCGGGAGAAACGGAGGGGTATTCCGTATCCGAACATATTTCCGAGCTTTTCAACCATGCCGGCGGCAAGATTTTTGACTATTGTCTTGTAAATATAGACCCTGCTTCGCCTACGATTTTGGAGCGATATAAGATTAAAGGATCTGAGACGGTTCGAGAGGACTTTGACGAAGTCATCAAGCTCGGCGTCACGCTGTTTGAAGCGCCGATAGCGTCAAAGCATAATAAACTGGCAAGACATGACCCTGATAAGCTTGCCATCGAAGTTTTGAAAATTTTCCGTGAAAGAGCGCCGACAAGGCAGTATGGAAAATAAAATACGCAAGCGGGCTCTTTCTCCAACAAACCTATATCAAATGTTTTTTGACTGAAAATGAGGTGGAAGTTATGTCGTTTTCATATAATACGAAGAATGAAATATGCAGGCTTTTGCCGGATAATAAATGCTGCGCTATTGCAGAGTGCTATGGAATGCTGATGTTTTGCAACACATTTACCGCACGCGAAATAAGAATTATTACAGGCAACCAGAGACTGGGGAAGCGAATCGTAGAGAAATTTGAGGAAGCATTCGAGCTGAAGTTTGATATTTTGCCGGAGCCTGAAAAAAGGGGCAAGAAGGTATATGCGATAACTGATAAACAAAAACTAAGCCGCGTTTTTCACGCCTTTGGCATATCTCCCGAAAGCCTGCTTGCGCACCATGTTAATCTGGGTGTTATCGAAGAAGATTGTTGCCGGAGGAGTTTTGTGCGCGGTGCTTTTTTGGCTGGCGGAGCTATAACAAACCCGGAAAAAAGCTATCATCTGGAACTGGTCACAGATCATTTCAATGTCAGCCGGGAGACTTATGCGCTCCTTCTTGATATGGGATTTACTCCAAAGGAAACGGCAAGAAGCGGCAACTATATCATTTATTTCAAACAAAGCACCGCGATTGAGGATTTTTTGACTTTAATAGGCGCGCCGATTCACGCAATGGAGCTAATGTCGGCAAAGATTGAGAAGGATATGCGCAATTCCGTCAACAGGAAGGTAAACTGCGATACGGCAAATGTGTCAAAAACAGTTGACGCTGCCGCCGTTTATATCGGCGCGATAAGAATAATCGAAGAAGCCGGAGTGCTTGGGTCGCTTCCGGAAAAACTCAGGCAGACTGCGGATTTGAGACTTAATAATCCGGAGCTCAGTATAAAGGAGCTCGCCGAAATATCCACGCCGCCTGTCACAAAGTCCTGTCTGAATCATCGTTTGCGCAAGCTCGTGGAAATCGCCGGGGGGCTAAGGGTGGAGTGAAATCTCAGAACTGGCCAGGCGAATACCTGATTGTTACTACTACTACAAGTTTTCTTTCTTCGTCAACTCGATAAAGTGCTGTATAGTTGCCGATAAGAAGCTGTCGATATCCTTGTCCGGCGAATAGTCCGATTTTTCTCTCAGGGCAACGGTAAGGCATGACATCAAGGCTGAGTATTGCGGCTTCTATATTGTCGACAATACCCAATGCAACATCTGGTTCCATCAGCGTGTTTGCTATATAGTTATAAATGCCATCTAAATCGCGATATGCTCGGTCCAGCAACGTCACTTCGTATACAGAAATCCGGTCATCCAAAATGCTTTCTCCTCAGTGAGCTTAATGCATCCTTTGCGTTATGAAACTTGCCGTCCTTTGAATATTCGGCTTCTGCTTCAGCAATGGCAGCATCGGTCGCAGCAGTTTCCAACATAGACTCATATGTTGCAATACTCATAATTACTAAGTCGCCGTATCCATTTTTTGTGATAAAAACGGGTTCATTCTTCGAGTTGCATATTTCCGAGATTTCGTTGGTGTTCCGAAGATCGGTTATAGGTCTGATCTGTGGCATGTTGCCACCTCCTTTGGGAATTGTACAACATTATAGCATAATAATGCGCAATACACAAGCGCGGCTTAGAAAACTTGCGTGTTGCTACTGTAAACATTGCGAGTTTTTGGATACCTCAGTGAACTGTGACCTTTTAGTTATAGTTCACCGGGTGCTTAAATGACAGGTAATTGAGACGGTTTTCATGCCTTCTGTGAACTGTGACCTTTGATTTGTTGGGGAGTTTCAAAAGATAAAAAAGCTTGACATCCCATTTTATAAAGTGTAAAATGAAATCAAATTAGTTAGTTAAACTAACTAAATAGCGGCAGAACTCAATTGTTTGCACTGTACTAAGGGGTGAGAAAGTTGCAGAGGTTTTCAGAGGTTCTTAACGACATGCTGGTTACGGTATACCACAAGATTTTACGTGTTGAAGAGGACTTTTTACAAAAAGGCGTTGGCGCCGGGCTTAATATTCGAGAAATGCACATGATTGAATACATTGGCAAAGCAGGAGCCGGAGGCAGAACGCTCAGTGAAATCGCTGATTTTCTTGAAGTTGCGAGATCTTCTGTGACAGTTTCGGTAAGAAAGCTGGAGCAAAGAGATTTTCTTGTGAAAAACGGGTGCAGTCTGGACGGACGAGTCATTAGGGTTACTTTGACACGCAAAGGCAGAAGGGTCTTTATGTTGCATATGCACTTCCATATGACTATGGTAAAAGAACTTGAAAATGGGCTGTGCGAGGAAGAAAGGAATATCTTGGTTAAAGTCATAACAAAGCTTGACAATTTTTTTGAAAAAAGTATTGAAGCAAGGATGGAGAAGTAAAAGTGAGTTTTAAAATTCTTGGATCCGGGAGCTGCCTACCGCAGCGCTCCATAACCAATGCGGAACTATCGAAGTTTCTTGATACGTCAGATGAGTGGATTTCGCAGCGAGTCGGAATAGATGCGCGGAGAGTATGCACCACCGAGACAACGACAGATCTCGCCGCTGCAGCGGCAAAGGGTGCGCTAGAAATGAGCGGGGTAAAAATCGAGGAGCTGGATATGATAATCTGCGCTACTGTCAGTGCGGATAATACAGTGCCGTCACTTGCTTGCTCGGTTCAGGAAGCACTCGGCGCTACATGTCCGGCAATGGATATAAACGCGGCGTGCTCCGGCTTTATATACCTGATGGAAACCGCGGCGGCATTTTTTGCGCTTGGGTATAATCGCTTGCTGATAATCGGCGCGGAGAGACTGACGAGAACAGTAGATTGGACTGACAGGAGTACCGCAGTCATATTTGCCGATGGCGCGGGCGCAATGGTGCTCGCTCCGGGCGAATCATACGTAGCGTCAAAGCTTGTTGCGAAAGGCGGCGATGCGGTTCTAAGCATACCGTGCTATTCAGGTACATCGCCATTTTATGAGCACGAACCAAAAAAGCCGTGCGTACATATGAACGGGCAAGAAGTATTCAAGTTTGCGGTAAATGCAATGTGTACAGATCTTGCTGATGTAATCGAAAAAGCGGGGCTCACTATTGATGATATTGCATGGATTATTCCACATCAGGCAAATGCGAGGATAATCGACGCCGCTGTCAGAAAGCTCAAGATAGCACCGGAACGCTGTCTTAAGAACATTGAAAAAGTTGGAAACACTTCTGCGGCGAGCGTGGCAATACTCGCCGATGAGCTTATCCGATCAGGGAAGCTTAAAGACGGTGATTATATTGCGATGGCGGCATTTGGCGCGGGGCTTACAAGCGCGGCCTGCGTGCTCAAATGGTAAATAAAATATAACAAACTATAACAAAAGAGCATCTATAAAATACTATAACAATAAAGGAGAAAAAGAAAAATGAACGTATTTAAAAAAATCGCAGAAGTAATAGCTGACCATACTGGTGGAAATGTCGAGGATATTACCGAAAGCACCACATTTGAAGAGCTTGGCGTGGACTCTCTCGATATAGTCGAAATGGTTATGAGATTTGAAGATGAGCTTGGCGTGGAACTTGAACTTGAAGAGAAGTTTGATACAGTTGGCGCATTGGCAATATTCATCGAAACTAAAGTAAAGGGATAATACACATGATCTATACATCAGTCTGCGAACTTGCGGGAATCAAATATCCAATATTTCAAGGTGCAATGGCATGGATTTCAGAGGCAAAACTTGCTGCGGCGGTGTCAAACGGCGGAGGACTGGGTATTATTGCGGCGATGCATGCCGATGCAGACTTTTTGCGCAGCCAAATTCAAAAAACTCGTGAGCTGACAGACAAACCGTTTGGTGTCAACATCATGCTTATGAGTCCATATACCGAAGAAGTTGCAAGAGTTGTCGCCGAGGAAAAAGTTCCAATAGTGACTACGGGCGCGGGTAGTCCCGCAAAATATATGGACCTTTGGCAAAATGCGGGTATAAAAGTATTCCCGGTTGTTGCTTCTGTCGCAACTGCAAAACAAGTTGAAAGGGCGGGCGCAACAGCGGTTATTGCAGAGGGCGGAGAAAGCGGCGGACATGTCGGAGAGACGACAACAATGGCGCTGATACCTCAGGTCTGTGATGCTGTGGACATTCCCGTTATGGCTGCCGGTGGAATTGCTGATGGCAGAGGTGTTGCGGCGGCTTTTATGCTCGGTGCGCAGGGAGTCCAACTGGGAACACGTTTTCTGGTTGCGGAGGAATGTCCAGTAAGTCATAATTACAAGGAAAAAATCTTAAAGGCAACGGATAGATCGACGATTGTCACCGGAAAGAGGCTGGGGCATCCTGTCAGAAGCATAAAAACGCCCTTTTCAAGGGATTACTCTAAGGCTGAGTATGACAGCAATATAACTGATGAGCAACTGGAAGAGCTGGGAGTTGGAGCACTCAGACTTGCTGTAGTAGATGGCGATAATGATAGAGGCTGTTTTGCGGCGGGACAAATTAGCGGAATGGTCAATAAGGAGCAATCGGCGGCGGAAATAATAAAAGAGATTATGGAGCAAGCCGAGATAGTTTTACGGAGTGCGTGCAAATGGGTAAAATAGTATTTATGTTCTCCGGACAAGGAGCCCAATATCCCGGGATGGGAAAGGATCTATACGAGCACAGCGCCGCAGCCAAAGCGGTTTTTGATGAGGTGGAAAAGCTTCGACCTGGCACGATTGATCAGTGCTTTAACGGCACGCAGGAGGAGCTTGCACAGACGATAAACACACAGCCATGTGTATACTGTGTTGATCTTGCGGCGGCGGCGGCACTTTTAGAAAATGGTGTTAAGGCTGATATGCTTGCCGGATTTTCCTTTGGAGAAATGGCTGCGCTTACCTTTTCGGGAGCGATTTCAGCAAAGGAGGGCTTTAAGCTGGTTTTTATCCGCTCCAAGCTCATGCAAGAAGCATCAAAAATCACTAAGTCTGCGATGGCAGCGGTAATAAAGCTCTCCGATGAGAAAGTAATAGCGCTTTGCAACGAATTTGACAACATATATCCGGTTAACTTTAACTGTGATGGGCAAGTAGTGGTTGCAGGTCTTGTTGAGGAAATTGACGCCCTGGCGCAAAGAGCAAAAGATATCGGCGGCAAAGCGTTACCTTTGAAAGTAGAAGGAGGATTCCACAGCCCATTCATGTCAGGGGCTTCGGCGGGATTTGCCGATGTGCTGGCAGTAATACCGATTGGGAAACCAAAGATTCCAATATACTCAAATGTCACAGCAAAGCAATACAAAAACAATATTAAAAATCTGCTGGCAAAGCAGATAATGCATCCTGTCATGTGGAAAAAAGAAGTAGAAAACATGATTGACGACGGGGCTCGGACATTTATTGAAGTCGGTCCGGGCAAGACACTATGCGGTCTTGTTTCGCGCATTTCCAATGAAGTCCGGGTCTTCAATGTGGAAAACACGGCAACACTAAAAAAAACCTTGCAAGGGCTGGAGGAACAAGTTTAGGTACTCGCTGAGTATATCGCCTGCCCCGGCAGTTAATGATATTAGAAGGGAAGATGCCCAATGCTTAATGGTCAAGTGGCACTCATCACAGGTGCATCGAGAGGTATAGGCAAAGCAATTGCGCTCACACTTGCAAATCAAGGTGCGGATATTGCGGTAATATATGCCGGAAACACAGACAAGGCAGCCGAAGTCTGTGAAACAATTAGAGCGCTCGGAGTCCGTGCGGAAGCATTTAAATGCGATGTTTCGGATTTTATTGAGACAAAAGAGACAGTCGAAGCAGTTAAACAAGAATTTGGCACGATTGATATTCTCGTAAACAACGCCGGAATTACCCGTGACGGGCTGATTATGACCATGAAAGAAGAAGATTTTGACAGTGTCATAGATATTAACCTAAAAGGGGCGTTTAATATGACCAGACATTGCTCATCGATTTTTCTTCGCAAACGCAGTGGAAAAATCATTAATATAAGCTCGGTGGCAGGCGTTATGGGAAATGCCGGACAGGCAAATTACTCAGCGTCAAAAGCCGGGTTGATAGGTCTTACAAAATCTGTAGCAAAAGAGCTTGCATCCAGAAATGTTTGTTGTAACGCAATTGCACCCGGATTTATAAAAACAGATATGACTGAGAACTTGGCAAGTGAAGAAACGCTAAAGGCAGCGATACCGCTAGGACGTGTCGGATTGCCGGAAGAGGTTGCGCAGCTGACCGCGTTTTTATGCGGTGCGGACTATATCACCGGTCAAGTCATATGCATAGATGGAGGGCTTGTGATATGAGGCGAGTTGTAATAACCGGATTAGGCGCGATTACTCCTGTGGGTAACGATGTGAAAACGATGTGGCAAAGCCTGATTGAAGGCCGGCATGGGTTTGGACGGATCACAAAATTTGATGCAACAGAGTATAAGGCAAATCTGTCTGCGGAGGTCAAGGACTTTGACCCTGCTCAATATTTTGAAAAAAGTGAAGCGCGCAGGCTGGATCTTTACTCACAATATGCAATTGCGGCGGCAGTACAGGCTGTAAATGACAGCGGCATAGAAGGCAATGTAGTGCCGGAGCGCTTTATGACATGTGTAGGCTCCGGGATTGGCGGCATGATGACCTTTGAAAACGAAACGGAAAAGCTGTTAACCGGTGGTCCGCGAAAAGTATCTCCGCTATTTATCCCGATGATGATACCGAATCTTGCCGCCGGAAATATCGCTATAAGATATAATGCAAGAGGTTCCTGCACAGCCATGATAACCGCGTGCGCAACAGGAACTGACGCCATAGGAACTGCATATAGGACGATAAAGCATGGATATGCAGACGCTGCGATTGCGGGCGGCAGCGAAGCTGTTGTGTCCAAAATGGGGGTTTCAGGTTTTACTAATATGACGGCGCTTACAACCTCTGACGATCCGGATTGTGCATCTTTGCCTTTTGACAAAAGACGCGCAGGGTTTGTCATAGGAGAAGGGGCGGGAATCGTTATTTTAGAAGAATATGAACATGCAAAAGCAAGAGATGCAAAAATCTATGCTGAAGTAACAGGCTACAGCTCGACATGCGATGCGTACCACATTACCGCGCCGACTCCGGAAGGGGAGTCCTCGGCAAGAGCGATTAGAGAGGCGTATACCGAGGCGGGCAGTCCTGAGGGCATAGTCTATATCAATGCTCACGGAACAGGAACACCTCTTAATGACGCCGCTGAGACAAAGGCGATAAAAGCGGCATTTAATGGAAGAACAGAAAATGTGCTTGTCAGTTCGACAAAATCAATGACGGGACATATGTTAGGGGCCGCCGGAGCGGTTGAAGCAATTATATCGATACTGACTCTGAGTAATGGAGTAATACCGCCGACTATCGGACTAAATGAACCAGATCCGGAATGCGACCTGGACTATGTTCCTTTGACTGCGAGAGAAATAACCCCGGTACTGGCAATGTCTGTCTCACTGGGTTTTGGCGGACATAATGCATGTCTTGCCTTTGAGAATGTAAAATAGCGGACAGGTCGCGGGCTACAATTTGTAATGCTTTACATAAAATCGTATAGCCTGCGAAGTATTTTTGGAAAGAAAGGATAAAGTAGATGGATTACAAAGAAATCAAGGAACTAGCGGGGCTGATGAAAGAAATGGAACTGACTGTAATTGATTATAGCGGAGGCGGCGAATCGATAAGGCTGGAGAGAGGCACTGCGCCTGCAATGGCAGTTGTGCAGGAGCAAGGTATATCGGTGAGCTGCGATCTGCCGGATAGTTCTCAGTCAGCGTGTAGTTTTACGGTGAAATCACCGATGGTAGGAGTGTTTTACAGTGCGCCGAGCGCGGAGAAAGAAGCGTATGTTGCTGTAGGCGATAATGTTCAAGCCGGAGATATCCTTTGCATAATTGAAGCAATGAAAATAATGAACGAAATCACAGCGGAGCAAAGCGGCGTGATTACCGAAATATGCGCGACAGATAAGCAGGTTGTGGAATTTGGTCAAGCTCTATTTCGCATAGACACAAATGTGTTATGAATAGAAACGAGATAATGACAATCCTTCCGCACAGAGACGGTATGCTGCTTGTAGATGAGGCGCAAATAGTTGACGGTAGAGCAATAGGCAAGTACAGTGTTCGTGGCGACGAGTGGTTTTTGGACGGACATTTTCCGGGAAATCCAATTGTACCTGGCGTGGTTCTTTGCGAAATTTTAGCACAATCGTCATGTGTTTTGCTATCAGAGGAGATAGAAGAGGGAGTTACACCATATTTTACCGGAATTACCTCCGCCAGATTCAGAACCCCGGTAAAGCCCGGAGATACAGTTGAAACCGAGTGCGTAATAACAAAGAAGAAACCGCCTTTCTATTTTGCTTCCGGGGAGCTTAGAGTGGGCGGGAAGCTTTGCCTAAAGGCGGAGTTCTCATTTGTTTTGGCAAAAAAGTGAGGTGTCGCTATGTTTTCAAAAATACTTATTGCAAATAGAGGAGAAATAGCAATTAGGATAATCCGTTCATGCAAGGAAATGGGAATAGCCACGGTTGCGGTGTTCTCCGAAGAAGACAGGGGAGCGATGCATGTTGCTCTTGCGGATGAAAGTGTCTGTATAGGGAGCGCGCCGCCGCTGGAGAGCTATCTTAATGCAAGCAGGATTGTCAGTGCAGCAATAGCAACCGGGGCACAGGCGATACATCCGGGATACGGATTTTTATCCGAAAGCACTAAACTGACAGACTTATGCGCAGAGCAGAAAATTGCATTTATCGGACCAAATTCTGATATTATCTCAAAGATGGGAGACAAAGACGCCGCCAGACGGATAATGGCAAGTGCCGGCGTGCCTGTAATTCCCGGCACAGATATTCTTGCAGACGAAAACGCGGCAATGAAAGAAGCGAAGAAGATTGGCTTTCCGCTGATGCTTAAAGCCCGCGCAGGCGGCGGAGGCAAGGGAATCAGACTGTGTAACTCTCCTGATGAAATTGAAAATGCTTTCCAAACAGCGTCACATGAAGCACAATCTGCGTTTGGAGACGGAGCTCTTTACATTGAAAAATATATATATCCGGCAAAGCATATTGAAGTTCAGCTATTAGTCGATGAATACGGTAATGTAGTTTGCCTTGGCGAGCGGGAATGCTCAATACAAAAGAATAACCAGAAATTGCTTGAGGAAACACCGTCGCCCGCTGTCAGCGATGAGTTAAGAGCAAAGCTTTATGATGCAACTGTGATGGCGGCAAAAGCAGTAAATTATATCAACGCCGGAACGGTTGAGTTTCTGCTTGACGGCGATGGGAATTTCTACTTTATGGAAATGAATGTCAGACTGCAGGTAGAACATGGTGTGTCCGAGCAAGTTACCGGAATTGATATAGTAAAATGGCAAATTAGGATTGCTGCGGGGGTACCGCTAGATTTTACACAAGAAGATATAGTCCTCAGAGGACATTCTATAGAATGCAGAATCAATGCCGCGTCTGTTGGAAAGGTAGCATTTTTACATGTTCCCGGTGGTCCAGCGGTAAGATTTGACACTTCACTCTATACAGGCTACATTGTTCCTCCGTATTATGATTCTTTGCTCGGAAAACTAATGGTACATGCCGCAACACGGGAGGAAGCGATAAGGAAGATACATGCGGCGCTCTGTGAGCTTGTAATCGACGGGGTTAAAAACAATATTGATCAGCAAATAGATTTTGTCTCGGACAAGGATTTTCAACGAGGGGAATATTATACAAACTTTATACAGAAACGTGGTGAGAAATAATGTCTTTTGGCGCAATATTCAGAAAACCGAAAAATGAACTTGAAACAGGTGGCAGGCCGCCGGAGGAGCGTATAGAAAGCGATGTGGAAATGACGCAGAATTGTCCGTCTTGCGGGTGGGCAAATCCGATCAGCGAGCTATGGAAAAATCTAAATGTGTGCAAATGCGGGTATTACTTCCGCATGACGGCAAGGCAGAGGATTGGATTTTTAGCCGATGAGGGAAGCTTTTCCGAGCTTTTTTCTGAAATAGAGGGCAAAGATCATATCGAATTTCCGGACTATGCCGTAAAGATTGAGCAGGCGAAGAAGAGCAGCGGGGAAACCGAAGCAGTTGTTTGTGCAACAGCGGCAATCGGCGGGCAAAAAACTGCCTTGTTTGTCATGGAGCCTCATTTCCTGATGGGAAGCATGGGCGGGGCAGTCGGAGAGAAGATTACGCGTTTGTTTGAATACGCACTGGAGCATTCGTTGCCGGTTGTTGGATGTACAGTTTCAGGCGGCGCCAGAATGCAAGAGGGCGTTATTTCGCTAATGCAAATGGCAAAAACCAGCGCAGCGGTAAAACGCCACGGAGATGCGGGGAATTTCTATCTTGCGCTGCTTACAGATCCTACCACCGGGGGAGTAACGGCAAGTTTTGCAATGCAAGGTGATATCATCATAGGCGAGCCAGGAGCGATAATCGGTTTTGCCGGCGCCAGAGTTGTAGAGCAAACGGTGCGAAAAAAGCTTCCGCACAAATTTCAAAAAGCCGAATTATTACTGGAACACGGATTTCTTGATATGATTCTGCCTCGCACGAAACAAAGGCAAGTTATATCTTCGCTGCTTAAGATGCACGTACAGGAGGGCTAGTGATGGAAAACATAGATGAAAATGTGGTTAATGAAATGACGCCCGCTGAAAAAAAAGCGGCGGAAAGAAAAGCTCGTGAAGTACGGGTGAGTGAACTGAGAGAGAGAAAAGCCCGCGAGAAATCAAAACTTTCAAACTCGAAGCAAGAATTAAAAAAAGAAAAAACCGCCTATGATTATGTCATGGAAGCAAGGGCAAAGGGGCGACTTACAAGCATTGATTATATTAAAGGGATATTAACCGGGTTTCTTGAACTTCATGGTGACAGGCGATTTGCGGACGACCCGGCTGTAATCGGCGGTATTGGTTATATCGGAGAATTTCCTTTTACTGTGCTCGCAACTGAAAAAGGATACGACACCAAGAGCAGGGTGAAGCGGAATTTCGGAACGCCGAACCCGGAGGGCTACAGAAAAGCGCTCCGACTAGTGAAGCAAGCAGAGAAGTTTAATAGACCGGTTCTATGCTTTGTTGACACCTCAGGCGCTTTTTGCGGAATCGGCGCCGAGGAGCGCGGACAAGGGCAGGCAATTGCCGAATGTATTCAGACATTGACAGGGCTTAGGACGCCGGTTCTGTCGATTATCATTGGCGAGGGCGGAAGCGGCGGAGCGCTGGCTCTTGCTGTTGGGGATGAGGTGTGGATGCTGGAAAACTCCGTATATTCAGTCATCTCCCCGGAAGGCTGCGCGAATATTCTCTGGCGCGATGCTGAAAAAGCGCCCGAAGCGGCTCAAAGTCTGAAACTGACGTCAAAATGCATAAGTGACTTGGGCGTTGTCGAAAGGGTCATACCCGAAACAAGCAAAGACCCGGAAAAACTCATACATGATCTGTCAAAGCAAATTGCCATGTGGTATGAAAGTATAAGGAGTGTTCCGGCGGACGAGCTAATAGGCAGGCGCTACGAGAGGTTCAGAAAATTCGGTTACTGAGGAAAGCGCATTATATCCGGTCGTCTGCATGTGATATGGATTTGTTGCAAGAATTTGTGATGTCAATGATTTTGTGATTGACACTTATCGGCGTATGCGCTAGAATAAACACCGCACACGCCCTCGTAGCTCAGGGGATAGAGCATTCGCCTCCTAAGCGAAGGGTCGCGCGTTCGATTCGCGCCGAGGGTGCCAACTGCTCCATAGACGAACTTTTATGTTCATCTATGGAGCAGTTTAGTTTATGCTCAGTTGCATTGCAGTAGATTTCGATGCGGGCGTTGTCACCCTCAAAGATATAGATATTTGAAACGAGCGTGTCAATTAGCGAGGTACGGAATGAATTATCGCTCACATCGCCATTCTTGAACTTCTCAAAGAAGAATTTTACCTCATCATAGGTAAGTGTGGGGCGAATCATCGCTTCTCTGGCAAGCTGAATTTCGAGGTCGGCGCGCTCGGATTGCCTCTTTTCGATCTGCTCACTGATAATATCGACGGCTTTACCTGACTCAATAGCTTTGATGAGATTAGCCGTGGCAGTTTCATTTTCCCTGAGCAACTTGTTGAGCCGCTTTAGTGTGCCGGTATTGCTCTCCTTTGCCGAGAGGCTTGATATCTTTCGTGAAATCTCGTCAATATTCTCGTCCGTCAGCGTGGCTAGAACATTGCTTACAACCAAGTTTTCGAGGTATGATTTCTGCACTGACTTTTTCTTGCAGCCCTTGTGCTGCCGCTGCGACACACAGCTATAATACTGGTGGATTTTCCCTGTGCCTGATTTGCCGCTCATTCCTGTGAGTGCCGCTTTGCAGTGCCCGCAGAATAGCTTCGTAGTAAGCAAATAATTTTCTTCAACAGACTTTGCCCTTGCGGGAGCTTTCTTGTTTTTCTCAAGCAATATTTTTGCATCATTAAACATTTCGTCGCTGATGATTCGCGGGATGCCACCGGGAACTTCAATGTCTCCGTAAATGTAGATTCCGAGATATTTTCTGTTGGTCAAAATGCGGCGGATGGAGTCCTTGTTGTATGAATTTCCACGGCTTGTTTTCACGCCGTTGTCGTTGAGGTAGTGTCTGATGTCCGCCATTGTTTTTCCGCTCAAATACAACTCAAAAATGCGCCTGACAATCGGTGACTGCTCATCATCTATGGCAAACTTTTTATTTACTATTTTGTAGCCGAGCGGCACACCTGAACCAGTGAACTCGCACCTCTCAGCGGTGATTGCCATGCCGCGCTTTACTTTCTGTGAAAGCTCAGCGGAGAAGTATTCAGACATACCTTCCAA